>Ga0206816_1107_pt2 | contig 18167 bp, 21 predicted proteins | sample Alteio_BWOrgCont_88_FD_152866 | JGI IMG/M metagenome (GOLD analysis project Ga0206816, IMG submission 152866) | Enriched cells from forest soil in Barre Woods Harvard Forest LTER site, Petersham, Massachusetts, United States -... | ecosystem: Environmental > Terrestrial > Soil > Temperate forest >... | reverse complement strand
GGAGCAGTTTCTTCTTTGGGTTATCGTTGCCTGTAATGGTCCGCGGACTTGTTTATATTATCCAGCATGTGAGGAAGCAACGGCAAAAAGTTTTCTTTATTAGTTAAAAAATAGCCCTGCTTGCCCCGCCATCAATTTGTATGGTGGTGCCTGATACATAAGATGCTTGTTCTGAAGCTAAAAAAGCTACTACAGCTGCAAATTCTTCCGGCTTGCCAATGCGGCCCAGCGGGATGCTCTTCGCTTTCTCTTGCATCAGCTTTTCCGGGTCGGCATCTTTTGGGAAAGTGTGCTTAATGCGGTCGGTTAGTATTAGTCCCGGCGCTACGTTATTTACGGTGATGTTATAGGGGCCAAACTCATCGGCCATCATTTTTGCCATACCCACCACACCCATCCGCATAGCGGTTGATAATATAGAATTTGTCAATACAGATTTTACCGAGCCGCTGATAATATTGATAATGCGTCCGCCGCCTACCTGTTTCATATAAGGCAATACCAACCGGCTTGTACGCGCCATACTCAACAGGTTAAGGTCGAATGCTTTTTGCCATTGCTCATCATCCAGGTTTTCAAATTTATCAAATGGTGGTCCGCCCGCGTTATTGAGCAAAATATCTATACGTCCGAAAGCCTCGCCTGCTTTTTTAATGAAAGCTTCAATCTCATCGCCTTTCGACATATCAATGTGCATTGCAATAACTTCATTGCCAGTTAATTGGCTAATTTCGGCAGCGGTTTTATCCAGTTCGGTTTTATCGCGCGAGCCGATGATAACTTTTGCGCCCTCGGCAGATAGGGTAGTGGCAATAGCTTTGCCCAAACCTTTGCTGGCGGCCAACACAATAGCTACTTTGTTGGTGAGTTTTAGATCCATAATGATTGCTAAGATAGTAACTATTGTGATTACTAAAAGTTCACCGGGCATTTCGGTGATTACTCACCTCCAAAGGACTCCTATGGAGGTGAGTAATCACCGCCTTACCGCACAAAAGATATATTTAACTAAATTTGGTGCAATATACCGTCATTCCATACATAAATGAAAAAATTCATCCGTGGCTTCGGTTATGCTTTTAAAGGGCTGAAGTACGCTACTGCTACCCAGCTAAACTTACGCGTCCATTTGGTTGCAACTTTAATTGCCCTGTTTATGGGTTATGCTCTGGATATTTCAACCAGCGAATGGCTGTGGATAATTTTATGCATTGCCCTTGTTTTAATTGCTGAGTTGCTCAATACCGCCCTTGAGTTTTTAACCGATTTGGTATCGCCCGATTATAATGAACTGGCCGGGCACGTTAAAGATGTTAGCGCCGGGGCGGTACTGGTATGCGCAATTTTTGCATTGATAACCGGGGCCATCATTTTTTTACCCAAGCTAATGTTGCTAATAAATCATGCTGCATAAAACTCGTGGCATTGTTTTTAAAGTTACCGATTATGGTGAAAGCAGCGTAATAGTTCAAATATTTACGGATAAATTTGGGCTGCAATCCTATATCATCAACGGGGTAAAAAAGCCAAAGGCTAAAATAAACCAAAATATGTTGCAGCCGCTGCACCTGCTGGATATGGTGGTTTACCATAAAAATACGGGCAGCGTACAGCGTATTGCAGAGTTGAAAAACTCACCGGTGTTGCAAACCATCCCTTATGATGTTATAAAAAGCTGCCTCGCTATTTTTTTGAATGAGGTATTATATAAAGCCGTAAGGCAGCAATCGGCAGACGAGAATTTGTTTGATTTTGTATTTAGCGCTGTTGAATGGCTGGATCATCAAACCAAAGGGCTGGCAAACTTTCATTTACTGTTTTTGACCCATCTTACCCGTTACCTGGGCTTTTATCCTGATAAGTATTTAATGAATGATGCCGACTATTTTGATATGAAGAACGGTGTTTTTTGCAAATACAAACCCGACAATGTTTTATATTTATCGCCACCGCATACACAAAACTTTAACCGGCTGCTTGATGGAACGTTTGAAGCAATTAGCGACTTGAAATTTACAAATGATGAACGGCACTATTTATTAACCAAATTGCTGGAGTATTATGCCTTGCATATAGAAGGGTTTGGTATTATCCGATCACATGGGATATTGGAAGAGGTGTTGGGATAGGCGGCGAGAGACTGACCTTTACTAACCAATTCGCTATTAAACTTCGTAAGTCTAATCGGAGAAGTTACACCTCATGTCCTAAAATTTCTTTCTTTATAAACTCAATGCTTGATGATGGCAGTTTGGCACCTGCGGTTTGGGTTATGGTGCCGTCTTTATTTAGTCGTAATTCGGCATCTATAATATTATCAATAATAACATGCAACATATTTTGCTCTTTTTCTACCCGGCAGCTTACTTCCCGTTCGGAATAGAAGAGTTTAAACTCATATCTCCCATCTTTTTCGGCTGGTATTGTATCTTGAGGGTCGGTCATGGCTTATATTTTATTGCATTAACATTATTATTGCCTTTAATGTTTACAATATTGTGCTAAAAAAGAAAAGAGGGAACTTTTTAGATTCCCTCTTTTTTAATTAACTGACTCATTATGTATCATAAAGAACAATTGTGTAGCACGATATATAACAGTACAAATATAAAACCTAAAGTATTAGGAATACAATTATTTAACATCATTTAACGTGTGTTTTTTACACATTTACACATTTGTTGCTCATTTTTAGCCAATTAGGGCCTTTAAAAATAGCATTAAGTTCTTAGTTAAACAGATAATGTATCGTCAAAACGTCCTTTTTCGATATTATACTAAGGCGATATTTAAATATTAGTACGAAATAATATCCTGATATTTAATTAATAGTATATACTAAGTCGCAAAAAAAAGCACAAAAAAAGGTCGAAAAACTCTCGCAGTTATTCGACCCTACATCTACCTATGAAAAACATCCTTTGAGAAGGAATGTAAATATAAAGTCAAAATAAATGCCATTTAACTATTGAGCATAATGTGCGGTAAATATTGGATAGTTGACAATCGATTGTGGAAAAAGTTCCATTGTTAGGGTATAATTTTGCTCATAATGGGAATATGATTTATGAATAGCTGTTGCTTGATCAAGGTATGGATGACTAAATTTAATTAATATGCAGTACAGGGAAACTATACAGCGGGAATGTTGTTAAAAAGCTATGGACTACAATGTATACCTGTTAGCAACAGATCCTAAAAATAAATGCAGGGACGTGATCCACTCGCGGGACACCGGGTTGAAAATAAAGGTTTTTTGCCTCGACAAAGAAAGATTTAGCCCCAACACAAATGAGATACAGCTGTTTGGATATGCCAACGGTAAACTTTATGCTTTTGAAACTATCGACATTGAAGCCGAAGATGCTTTAGATGTGGTAGGCGCTATACAATGGTATGCTGAATATATTGACTTCCCCGATATGGAAATCCTACCTGAAGACCCACGCCCGGGTCAAAATATAGCGATGTAATTTTGGATGTGCAGATTCCAGATGTGCAAATATGCAGATGATGGCTACGATAACACGCAGATATGCAGCAGATTCAGCTAAAATATTAAAATTAATTTCATCTGCACATTAAGAAGCTTTTTCTAAATTTTCTATCAGTTCCTTTAACATTTCCGGCTTCACCGGCTTCACTATATAGTCTGATATCTCACTTATCCTTTTAGCGTGTGCATAGTCAACCGGGTCAACAGATGAGGTGATCATATAAATGGTGATAGACTTATTTATACCGGGCTTTAGCTTAGTATATTCCTCCAAAAAGTGCCATCCGTCCATAATGGGCATATTGATATCTAAAAAAATCACATCAGGCAATTCCTCATTATTGGCCGCGTTATTAGCCAAAAAATTCATCGCTTCTTCCCCATCCGAAAATATAAGTACCTTTTTTGCCAGCTTGTGCTTGTTAATACTCCTGGTTATAGTATACTGGTATATCTCATCGTCATCAATAAAACAAAGAATAAAAGACTTGCTCATACCTGGTTTTTATTAAAAACAACTTTGAATGCCGCCCCCTCATCTATAACACTTTCTGCCGATATCTCGCCACCCATAGCTTCAATTTGTGTTTTGATAATATATAATCCCAAACCACGTGCTTCAGCGTGGCGGTGAAAGGTTTTACGCATACCAAATAGGTTGCTGCCGTGCCTTATCATATCAATTCCCAGGCCATTATCTTTTATGTTAAGTATTATTTCACCATTTACGTTATCCGTACTAATAATAATTTCGGGCACCCGGTTTGGCGACCTGTATTTAATCGCGTTCGAAACCAAATTCATTATAATGCTTTCCAGGTAAATTTTAGGGTAAAGCACATTCGGGGCTTTGGTAAAATCTGCTTTTATTACCGCATTGCTTTCCTTTATCTGTCCTATTAAAATATTTTTAACATCATTTAATACTTTTTCAAAACTTAGGTTTTCCCGATCCTTGGTTACATCTTCCTGTATTTTCAAGGTTTCCAGCAATTCTTCAAGGGTGGTGTTTAAGTGATCTACCACGGTTTCAAAATTGTCCCATAGTTCAGCCTTATCCTTTTGGGTTGTGCTTTCCTTATAAAAATGCACCAGCAAATTAAGATTACTTACCGGCGAACGTAAATTATGCGAAGTAATATGCGCAAAACCTAATAGCTGCTTGTTTTGGTTGGTTAACTTATCTGTTAAAACCTCCAGGTCCTTTTTTGCTTCCTGTAAATTGTTTTCGATGATTTTAAGATCAGTGATATCATATATAAACGACATCATAAACTGTTCGTTATTATACTCCAATATCTCAGCTGCAAGTATGCAATGCTTTTGGTTGCCGTCTTTATCCCTTAACACTACATCTTCGTTTTTTATATACCCATTTGCGTTTAAACTATCAACCATTTGCCTGCGGTATTCGGCGCTTATAATGGATAATTCAGCCGAAGTGTGGCCTATCAATTCATCGCGTTCAAATTTTAACATATCTGAAAATGCGGGATTAATATCAACATAATGACCATTATCCAACCGGGTTATGTCGATACTTGTGGGGCTCGAGTTTAATATTTTTATAAAACGTTCGTTGCTGTGTTTCAGATCGAGGGTTCTTTGCAACACCTTATCTTCCAGATTTTTATTAAGCAGTTGTGTTTCATTCTCCGCATCCGTGCGTTGTTTGTCAAGGCGGTTCATTTCTGTTAATGCATCCCATATCAGGAAAAGAGAAATGACTAAAAACGAAGTAGTGGATATAATGACCCCAAACTCGTCATTCATGTACTTTTTACGCTCAAGCATAATACTGATATAGCCCAATGCTACCAGGATAATGATCATCCGTGGAAAAAGCTTACGAGCTACAATATTGCCTATGCCTGTCCCCGTGAAAATGCTGGTAAGGCCCCGGTTACAATTTACAGCCGAGGCAACAGTCGAGAGCAGTAAAAAAGCAAATGCCGTGCTTACTGCCATTGATGAAAAAAAACTGAATTTACCGGAATAGGGCGCATTGAGTAAACAGCCCATAAGCGTTATCAATGCCGTTAAAGTGACAAAATGGAAAAGGTATTGGGCCGCGTTTTTGTATGCATTACTTGCCGCATCAATGCCTAATAAACCCAGGGCCAGTAATATAAAGCAAATATTTGTCGATGGCGACATCCTGCCAGGAATGAGCAATTGCAAGGTAACAGGCGTATGATCTGTTACAAAAAATTGATCAATCCCGGCAGACCAATGAAAAATATCCTGCGACCAGGAGATTGCGGCAAAAACTAACACGAAACCAACCATTGCCCTGAATATATTTTTTAAGAAAGGGCTATTGTACTTTAACAGGAATAAAAACGACAGTCCCAATAATGATAAACACAAGGCCGTGTTAAACTTCATTGCGGCGCATCCCGGGAAAATGGATCTGAAGATTTCTATATTAAAAACCCAGCCTACCATTACTATAATACCTATTACAGTTATAAAAATACCCGAAGCGATAAATAAGGTTAACGAGCGCTTCATGTTAGGTGTATTGTTAGGTATCAGCATAGACAGGCATGGTATATAAAATATTAAAAGCCGGTATTATTGTTTTAATGTTGTATATTATTTTGATAAAGATACCAAAAAAAATTCCTTTGCACCTCTTGTAGAGGCACATGCGCTAATTTTTTAAGGCTGGTTTAAAGCAAAAAATGCAATATTTAAAAAAGTTGAAATATTTTTGAAGAGTTAACAAGAGAGTTCTATATTTGCAATCCCAAAACGATGGGAGTTTAGCCATCGTGAACCATGAATAATAATGGGAGTTTAGCTCAGCTGGTTCAGAGCATCTGCCTTACAAGCAGAGGGTCACTGGTTCGAACCCAGTAACTCCCACTTATAAACCAAGCACTTATGACAGTAATGTTTTGAGTGCTTTTTTATTTCCAAGCTTTTATACCTTTTTGCTTCCTTTAGTAGTTGCCCCTAATATCACGGTTTTTTGACCCAATGAGCAATAAAAGCCATTTTTCGCATTTATTTTAAAGTAAATTTTTTCGTTTGATTTTCAAAGCACCGCAAAATCCCAATAAAGACATTTAAGGTTTATAGATGATAAACGGAATATGTTCAGCGCTATATTTCGCAGATTGCAAATATGCGATTAGTTAAATCGGGGGATGAAACATTCGGATTAATGGATTAATGAAGTCTGTAGCCGGATACGGATATAGCTGGCATCAACACCGCCATACCCGCCACTTAGATGGGCATACAGCCCCTCCTCAAAATCATCACGATCAATAATTTTAATAAATTCTTCCCTCAAGTAGTCACGCAATTTTTTTGGTGCATTTTGAATTTGTTCTTCAAAGTCATCTGTGTTTTCAAGAATATATACCAGGTCCTCAAAATCCTTGCTTGTGCGGTAGTCGTTATTTCCCCGGCCTTTAAAAGCTTCCCATTTAGCTGCGAAAAAATAAGGTAATGAAAATATACGGATGGTAGTTTGGTCATCTAAAAGGAAAGACACTGCATTTTTAAAACCTTCAGGATACCAACGATTACTGAAACCTATAACCGATGGATCAGTGGGCATCATATCTACAATAATGCCTTGTATATTGTACCTGCATATTATGCCAGACTCCACATCGTTCCGAAAACCTAACCTTCTTAGCCGCTAGTCCAGTTCAGCATATCCTTTATAGGTAGCCAGTTCAATAATAACATCCACATCATCGGTCGGCCTAACTTCAGCCGTAAGTTCGGGGGTTGTAGCATATAACGATACCGTAGCGCCACCCACGAAAACATATTCTTGCTTCAAACCCTCAAGTGCCCGGCAAACGGCTTTTATGCGGGTCAAATTTTCATGCATAAACCATCCCGAAATATTGCTTTAATAAATCCAGCGCCTTTTCAACTTCCCTTACTTTTCCTACGCGGATACTATCTATTAATGCCAACATATTATACAATTTTTCATCCTGCATTACAGCCTGTACCTGGTTAGGATAGAGGGGTATTATAACCTGTCCTTTGGCAGCGCCGTTTGGCGATGGCCAAACATATGTTTCTTCCGATAAAATATACCCTTTTAATATTGGCGCACTATGTGCGGTTGGGATGCCGCGCATTATAGCGCCGGGCTCCGCCGGGAAAACAAAGCTTAAGCCATTCTCAATAAATTTAAGCAATGCGGTTTTAAAAACTTTTCTTTTATCGGGGCTGATCAATCGCGCTATCATAGAGCGATTTAATGATTCGCTAATTTCGGATGGGCTGATAAACAGGCTTGCTGAGAGATCTTTATTCATCCAAGTATCTTCTAAAGAAATGATCTTTAGCAATACAACTATATCCTGTGGCCGCATACCATTATGTGCTTTCATAGTACAAAGGTATAATTTATATAGTTGATTTGCAAATCGCGAATTGGGAATAAATCTTTACCCGCTTCTTTTAAAAATGCCTCAAAAAATGGTTTAGCCAGATAAACAACTACGATAGTTGGTAATGCCCACTCAATACCATTCATGATACCATGTTCAGTATCAATTCGTTTAACTTTTAGTCGCTCATTCGATAAGTTAATTACATCCTCTATTAAATAAAGTGGGTACTCTTTAGGCGCAGATATAACTATTGCTTCTTCCATATTAATTAGGTATAAAAAACTATTACAATATTTAAGATAACCGGTATATCATCACCTCTTCCCAAACTCCCCCGCCATCCTATTTAACTCACCAACAGTAAGCGTTTCCTTCCCATTCTCAATAACAATGCGGTACTTAAACGTAACCGATTCGCCTTTTTTAAGCGTTAGGTTCTTTTCTGATTTTCCGTTGGTGAATATCTTTTCGCCCAATGGGTTGGCGGCAAACAGGCCATAGTTGCGGGCGTGCCAAAAGGTGGGGTAGTTGGGATTTTTAGGGTTGTCTATAATTGCAATACTGATGGAATCAGTGTCCATTTTACCGTAAACTTTGCACCATACGCCACGTGTGCTCCAGGCATCGTTGCCGGTTTTGCCCGCGCTGGTAAGGTAGTTGCCGGTAGGTATTTTATCGGTACCGCCTTTTACTATGGTTACATTGCCTTTGTCATCGGTAAATTTTTGGTCGTCTGTAGTAGGCATTTGCAGTTCATGCGCCAGGCGCAGGCCAAGCATACCGTCTTTGGCATCGGTAAATTTGGCTTCTTTGTCGGCTTTAAGGGTAGTGGTACGGTCTATTATGCGTTGGCGCGCATCGCCGCTAAATTCAAACGTGGTAGTTTCTTCCAGTATCACTTCTTTTTGCTGGTTGGTCCAGTTGGCATGATAGGCCAGTTTGCCCACGGTCCCGCTCGTTGCTTCAATGATTTTATCGGTACGTATCCAGCCGTATTGGTTCTTTTTCTCTTTAGGTATGGCGTACGAGTTATTCCAGAAATCAAGCCCGTTCAGGTTCTCATAATTAAACCAGAGGCCAATATGATGCGGGTGATCTATTGGGTCGCCGGGTTTTCGGTCAAGCGGAAAACCACGGGTAACTACCGTGCCGTTTGCGGCGCGGAGCGGGTACAATACCGGCTTTTCCAGCGTATCCGGATATAGAAAACTGGTGAACGGTTTACCGCCTATAAGTACATCAATCTTATTCCCTTTTGCTGATCGCACTAACTTAACCGGTTCGTTTTTTTGAGCATATATCGTTGTTGAAAGTGCGCAGATCGCCATAGCGAACGGTATAATTTTTAAGCTATTCATAAGTTGGTTATAATTATAGTTAAAGATGCAGGTTTATTGGCTTAATTGCATTTTTAAATAAAAATTTCTTAACTATATCCCATGAAATTTTTTTGCCTGTGTATCACTACCATTTGCATCTATGCCGCAGCGTCGGCCCAACATAAAACCGACACGGTGTTTTATGAAAGTTTCAACACCAATAAATTAGACCGCACCAAATGGAACGTTGAGGTTACCGGGCGCACGGTTAATAACGAGCAACAGGCTTATGTCGATTCATCAATTGTATTGGCGCAGGTAAACGGATCGTTGGTTATTAAACCGGTTTTTGCTGTAGGTTATACCAGCCAGCAGCAAAAGAAATATGATTTCCTTTCGGGGCGTATTAATACGCGGGGAAAGTTTGAGTTTACTTACGGCACCGTGTCCGCACGTATTAAAATGCCTGCGGGTGCCGGGCTATGGCCTGCTTTTTGGGCCCTTGGCGAGGGCAAATGGCCCGATACCGGCGAGATAGATATGATGGAAAATATCGGCGATTCATCGTGGGTTAGCCATGCGCTGCACGGACCGGGATATTCAGGCAATACACCAATAACCCACCGCTCAAAATTTGCAGCCGGAGCGGATATAACCCAATGGCATATATACGCGGTTACGTGGACCACCGACAGCCTGACATTTAGCATTGACGACAACGTTACTTATACAGTAACCCGCGCTATGATTGAAAAATACGGTAAATGGGCTTATGATAACCCTAAATTTATCATCCTTAATTTTGCGCTCGGTGGCGGTTATCCAAATGGCGTAAATAAGGTTACCGTTCCATATTTTGGCTTGCCGCAAAGTACGGTTGATAAAATAAAGGCCGGGCAGGCTGCAATGCTGGTTGACTGGGTGCTGGTTACCAAATAACCACCTCAACTTCATGCAAGTTGCGCCGAAATGAACACTAATATGTTAAAAAAAGTTAATTAAGCTCCATCTTCAAAGTCGCTACAAAATCTGGCTATAGCTTAACCGTTATTCATCGGTACAAATGCCTTATTCGTCCACACATTATTATAAAATAATTGGGCAACGGTTATTTTTAGCGATGAATGTTTAAACATTAAAAAAGGACAACGCAAACAATAAAAGAGCCTATTAATTGTTTAACTATTTAAAGTAATTTTATAGTAATTCCTATATGAAATTTTTAACTGCAATACTGATAACCTCTTTTTTCTCCACCATTACATGGTCGGGCGATTTTAACAACGCGGTAAATACGGCCGCTAATGAAAATAAACTCATCGTCATTAATTTTTCGGGATCGGATTGGTGCGGGCCATGTATAAGGCTGCGGCATGAGATATTGGAATCGGCAACATTTGAAAATTATGCAAAAAATCATTTGGTGCTGGTGAGAGCCGATTTTCCGCGTCAAAAGAAAAATCAATTGGATGCGGCACAGGTGAAACGCAACGAGGCGCTGGCGGATAAATATAATCCCGACGGCAATTTCCCGTTGACCCTGGTGGTTGATAAAAATGGAAAAGTGCTGAAAAAATGGGATGGCTTTCCGAATGAATCGCCTGAAGGTTTTGTTGATGAAATTAGACATATAGCGAATGACGGGCGTTGAAACCGCAAAAGGGGTATTAGCCATACATAAACGCGCCATGCGTTTAATGGGTAACCGCTTTGAAATAAGCGTGGTGGATGATGATGCCGCAAATGCCGATGCCCATATTGATGCTGCCGTTGCCGAAATAAGTCGCATAGAAAAATTGTTGACCACTTTTAGCGATGATAGTCAAACCAACCAAATTAACCGTAACGCGGGGATACAGCCCGTACCGGTGGACCGCGAGGTTTTTGACCTTGTTGCCAGATCGTTAAGAATATCGAGCCTTACACAGGGCGCTTTTGACATCAGCTATGGTTCTATTGATAAAAGCCTATGGAACTTTGACCTGAATATGAAACAACTGCCGGATGCGGAAACTGCACGGAAAGCTGTTAGTTTGATCAATTACCGCAATATTGAATTGGATGCCGAAAACACCACCATTTTTTTGAAAGAAAAAGGTATGCGCATAGGTTTTGGCGGGATCGGCAAAGGTTATGGGGCCGAAATGGCCAAACAGGTATTAAAAAATCGGGGCGTAAAAAGCGGTGTGGTAAATGCATCGGGCGATTTAACAGCATGGGGCGTACAACCCAACGGACAAAAGTGGACGGTTGGTATCGCCAACCCAGATTTGAAACACCAGGTATTTTCGTACATGACGGTTACTGATATGGCAGTTGCCACATCAGGCAATTATGAAAAGTTTGTGATGATAGGCGGTAAAAAATATTCGCACACCATTAACCCGCGCACCGGGCTGCCTGTAACCGGTATTAAAAGCGTAACTATCATTACTACCAATGCCGAGTTTGCCGATGCCATGGCTACACCCGTAACTATAATGGGTATTAAAGCAGGGTTGAACATGATAAACCAAATGAAAGATATTGAAGCGGTTATTATTGATGATAATAACCAATTGTACACCTCAAAAAACATAAATTTAAAATAGATGATAAAGCCCCTGCAATTGTTAGCGCTGATATTGATGCTGTTTAGCATTACCTCGTGCGTGCATTTAAAAGAGTACCAGAAAAACAAAATAAACGATGCCGAAATGGCATTGGCTAACCGTAAGGTTGAACGAAACGAACTAAACTTTCAATCATATCGCGAGGCTGCATCAGGCGCAAATGCCGGCAAAACAGGTGGTGGTTGTGGCTGCAACTAATACCACAGCCGTTTTTATTACCCCTGATTTCCCCTATTGATATAACTATTGTTATGAAAAAAATCTATTTGTCCGTTATCGGATTTTCATTACTGTGCCGCCTGAATGCTTATTCGCAAACCCGGCCGGATACCACAAAGCATAAACCGTTAACAGGTGTTTACGCGCCCGTTACCTCTGAAACTACGGGCTACCAACCGCAGGACCTATCGGTAGAGGAAATAAATTTGGTTTCGAGTTACTATGCGCAAAATGGCGATCATTCTGCCGTTACAGGTGGTATAGGCACCGAAAAAGTAACTGATATTGCCAGCGGGATAGACCTGAAGTTGGTTTGGGTAGGTTACGGTGAGCGAAAAAACACAATTTCATTAGGTTTGGGTTATGACCACCATACTTCTGCATCAGCAGCTTTTGTTTCTACAACGGGCGCTTCAAAAACCGGCGGCAGCCGGATATACCCATCGGTGGATTGGACAGTTGAAAATAAAATTAAAGCAACCAGTTTTGGTATTGGTTCCTATTATTCGGGAGAATATAATTATAAATCGCTGGGAGCTGACGTACATTTCTCCTTAAAAACACCCGATAGAAGCGGCGAGTTCAGCGCGAAATTCCAGGGATATTTTGACCAGGTTACTTTAATTTACCCATCGGAATTTATTCCTGCACCGGTGGTTTCAAAAGGAGTTATTGTTACTACGGCAAGCGGAAATAGTTCATTGAGCGGTGGCGGCAGTAATAAAGTTATAATACCAACAAGCCCCCGTAACACTTATACGGCATCGTTTGGTTATTCGCAAATAATTAACGAGAGGCTACAGGTAGCATTTCTTGGCGACCTAGTTACCCAAAATGGCTATTTAAGCCTGCCATTTCATAGGGTGTATTTCACTAATAAAAAAGATACAATAGAAAAGCTGCCGTCATCGCGGTTTAAAATACCTGTTGGTTTTCGGTTGAATTATTTTGCCGGTGACAATGTCATTTTCCGTACTTATTACCGTTATTATACAGACAATTGGGGTATCAACGCCAATACGGCTAATTTTGAGATCGCTTTTAAAATGTCGCCGTTTCTTTCGGTATCGCCGTTTTATCGTTTTTATACGCAAACGGCTGCAAGGTATTTCGCGCCGTATGAAGTACATGCCCCAACCGACCAGTTTTATACCAGCAATTATGAATATGCCGCTTTCCAGAGTAATTTTTGGGGCGTTGGCATACGTTTAGCACCACCTACGGGTGTTTTTGGATGGCAGAACCTGCATGACCTTGAAGTACGATACGGCCATTATTCACAAAGCACACAATTGGCTTCGGATGTGATTTCGTTGAACCTTGGGTTTAAATAAGCTTATTGAATGGGTAGCCCTTACAGGGCAATTATTCGTTTTATTGCTTTTGCTACAAAGGGATAGGCCCTAACGGGCCATCCTATGATTGTCGATCCTCAAACTTACTTCTTTACCTCAAACCTAAGCGAATAGCTGCCTGTTTGTCCATCAGCAGTGATGCCCTGCATTACGGCTATGTATTGCCCAGCCCTATCGGATGTATAAAATGAAGCCATTGCTTTACCCGTAGCATCAGTATTTACATCGGGCGACCAGTACAAAACGCTCCTGAAGTCGGGCATACGGCTTTTTTGTTGATCGGCAGTTTCATAAACCGGCGAATAAAATTCGCGCTGAAACTGCATTCCTTCATAATCAAGTACTACTGCTTTAGGGTCGAGTTCAAACCCGCCCATATCACCTTTGTAGGATGTGAAACTTAATATACCATCGGCAAATATTGGCCCCCAGTAATATACTTTGTTTATCATGTCGAGAGTTTTAACTTTCAAAGGGTCAATTGTAAAAACCTTATCGATATTAAAAATAGGTACGCCATCCAGCATCACCAGCGGGTCGCCCTCGCGCAGGTAGCCATCGGGGCTGATTACGTTTATGTGAAACCGGTTTTTTTCTTTCGATACCGTTAGCTCTACCACATACTCGCGCAAAACTTCTTCCATCGTAGTAAAGCGTGTAAAATCTTCTAATTTATACAGACTTGCGGTGCTGCCATAAAAAGCGCTGCTATCTCTTACAGGGTTAAAATATTGCTTCAGTTTACTGGGATTATACAGGTTTTGGACCTGCATGTCCAGGCTGCCGGCCTCTAATATTTTTTGCGAACGATTGTTAAGTTGCAGTGGTGCCAGGGTAGTAGCTGTATATTGATCTGAAAAAGGGGTTGCTATCGTGATATGGTAGGTGCTGTCTTTTTCGGTATTTGTTTGTAAAACAATTTCGCCGGGGCCGTACATTTCGGTGGTATTAAATAACAACTTTCCGGTCGAGTCGGCGCGGGCACCATATAATTGCGTACGCTTGCCAATTACGCCCAGGTAGGCTAATACATTTGGCGCAGGCGTGCCATTTAAATTGGTTAGCTGCCCCGAAATTATATGCCCGTCATATTCGGGCAGGTAGGCAAATTTTTGAGACTGACTGCTTAAAACGTCCGCCCATTTAAACCTGCTCCATCCTTGTGTAAGCAGCAAGTTGTCGAGGGCCTTATCGGTTTCGTTGGTTACGATATTGAAATAGTATCCCGGCGATTCGATATAGCCCTTTAAATCCGAGCCTAACCATAAATAACTGCTGATGTCAGTTGCATCGGCATTATTATTAAGCGAATCGAGCTTATACACGGCTACTGATAAATTGGCAAGCTGTGGTTTCCCCGCAGAGCTATTGGCAGATATATTTAATGCTACCGGGCTGCGTGGCTTGTACTCCAGCAAAGCGCCTGCCTGTAAGCTCAACTGGTCGGGCCGGTTAAAATATAAGCGTTCGGCAACAGGCTGCCTGGAACTGTTAAAAAGCGTGATATGATTAATGCCTTTTCCTAATTTATCCTTACTTATCTGTACTGTAGCGGTGCCATCAGCTCCCGGTGTAACACTTTGGGCCATTACTACTTTGTGACCGCTATGTACAAACAGGTAAACCGGCTGACCGCTACCCCCTGCCATATTTGAGGTTATTTTTACCTGCGGATGGTCGCCATTATTGGTTAAATGCAGGGCATAACCATTTGTTGCAGCTGCGGGCAGGTCGCTTATTAATAAATTATCGCGGCCAATACGGATAATTGATTTGTAGGAGCTGCCGGCTGTGGGCGTTAACTCAAAGCTGCCCATACCAAATTGTAATGTTTTAAACCGCGCCACTGTATCGTTACGCTGGTTAACAATTACGCCATTAACATTAATGCCTTTTCCATCAGGGCCGGTTGCTTTAAAACCTACCGTGCTTGCAACCCCGTTTACCAAGGTGCCCCCTTCAGGGAAGAAACGTATATCATTAGCAGTGGCTTTTACAATATCTGCAGGTTCGTTTAATGTATTTACAATGCTGATGGCTTTTTCAAAATAAAGATCGGCACCCAGGTTTTTCATCCAGTTGGTATAAGCCCGTAATTTATAATTGCCATTTTTAAAGGTAACAGGGATATAAAACGACCCGTTACCGGTGCTGTTTTTCAATTTTATTTTTGCCTGCAATACCGGGTTGTTTGCATCATCCAAAACTTCTACATAAGCTACTTTGCTTATGTTTATGGGTTTGTTAAGCCCTGCTTCTACATTATAAAGCTTAAACCATAAGATTTCGCCGGTGAGGTAAAAATCCTTATCGGTGTGCACGTATAGTTTTTCTTGCAGTACATGGTCATTGTATTGCTGAAAGCTTCGTTGTATACTTTCTAATACCTGCGCCCTGCCATGAGTACTGATAAGTACCTGGAGTAAACAAATAATGGCGATTCTGTTTAATGCTTTCATTTTTTTACTTTTTAATTTTTCCAAAAGCTGGGTTGTGTTTTTGTTCCTCTTAGTGTGCAATCTGCGCATACTGCAAATGCAAAATCATATCCGATAATATTAGTGCCGCCATAAATGGGCGCTGTTGCATAACCATGTACCGGCAAGTCAATAACAGCGGCCTTGGTATCGGGAACTGACGGTGGCGATCCCGGGTTAAATAACGATTCCATCGACACGCAACCATAAGGGTCAAATACCCGCCAGCTTTGCGGTACCTGCGCCCTTGTTATATATATCCGCTTGCGCTGTATGGTGCCTGCGCTTATGTAGCCAATAACCGGTTCAGTCGCATCGGCGATATTGTGTATATTACCGAGGTTTCCCGTAGGTTGTGCAGCAAATATGCCGCCCAACTGTTCGGTATTTTTTTTCAGGTTCTGCCAAAAAGTGTACGCATCTTTGGTTAAGGCAACCTGCTGCAGCAATATACTATATTTTATCTGTACTTTTTCTGAAGCAGAATCAATAGCGACTATTGGTAACTGGTAAACCAGGTCCTGGCTTAAAGTTTCTGTGGAATTAAGAAAAATATCAGTGGTGGTATCGGTAGCAAAACAGGTATATATGTCCTGGGCCGGCGTTCTTAAATTCAGGTTGGTGCCATCAGAAATATAAGGCGTGTAATACGGCGTATGAAACTGCCAGGTTTCGCGGTAAGTGTACATATAATAACGGCTGTTATTCGTAGCATCGTGTGTATTGGCATAAATTTGCAGGCCGGGGCTTTTAAAATTATAGCCGATGGAATCAATAGGCGGTGTAACTTTTACATCAGTAAGATCGGAAACATACATTTTGCCATTGCTGGTTTTTATGCGTAAGCGGTATTGTTTGGTATTATCAAGGTTTAAACCTTTTGAAGCATAAATGCCGTTACCTAATTCGTTTAGTGTGGCTACTGTGGCCGATGCGTTTTCTACGGTTATAGTTGCTTTTGTTTCGGGTTTTAAGGTTGTTTTTGCGGAAACAAGAACTGTACGGCTTAAAGTAATAATGGTAGAATCTGAACCTACATTTATCAATCCTTCCACCACCAGTAAATTTGAATTAAATTGCGTTGTAGGAATAACAAGCGGCGTTGAACACGCGCCTATCATGACCGCAACAGCTATTAATAATATGTAAGCCAATTTACTCATCATCATTTCCAAAAGATGGGTTGTGTTTTTGTGCCTCGTAACGTACAATCTGCGCAAAGCGGTAATACGAACATATAGCCACTTTGTTTGCCCGTACCAAACGGCGCTATAGCGTATCCCTGAACGGGGAAATTTATAAGCGGAGTTGCCGGGTTAAATACGGTATCAACCAAACAATAAGGCGGGTACGTTGCTATTCGCCAGCGTAGCGGCACTTGCGCCCTTGTTATATATATACGTTTTCTTTGTACGGTGCCTACGCTAATGTAACCAATAACCGGCTCAGTAGCATCGGCAATATTGTGTATATTACCGAGTGTCGATGACGGCTGGGCATCAAATATACTGCCTAATTGTTCAGTGTTTTTTTTCAGGTTCTGCCAAAACTGGTAAGCATCGGCAGTTAATGCAACCTGGGTTAACAATATGCTGTATTTAATTTCTACTTTTTCTGATGTGGAATCGATAGCAACTATAGGTAATTGGTAAGTTAAATCCTGGCTTAAGGTAGCAGTCGAGTTAAGGAAGATGCTGGTTGTTGAGTCACTTCCAAAACAGGAATAAATATCCTGCGCCGGAGTACGTATATTTAAGGTTTTGCCATCAGAAATATACATCGTATAATTCGTGGCATGAAATTGCCATGTTTCGCGATAAGTATATTTATAATAGTGTATATTATTGGCAGCATCGTGCGTATTTGCATAGATTTGCAATCCGGGACCGGTGAAATTATATCCTAAAGAATCAATCGGAGGGGTAACTTTTGCATTAACCCAATCACTCAAATACATTTTACCGTTACTGCTTTTTATACGTAAGCGGTATTGTTTGGTATTATCAAGGTTTAACCCTTTAGATGCATAAGTGCCGTTAACTATTTCTGTTAAGGTGCCTACTGTGCTTGTGGCGTTTTCTACGGTTATAATTGCCTTTGTTTCGGGTTTTGCGGTTGTTTTTGCGGAAACAAGAACCGTGCGGCTTAAAGTAATAATGGTAGAATCCGACCCTGTATTTATTAGTCCTTCTACCACCAATAAATTTGAATTAAATTGCGTTGTAGGAATAACAAGCGGCGTTGAACACGCGCCTATCATGACCGCAACAGCTATTAATAATATGTAAGCCAATTTACTCATCATCATTTCCAAAA
>Ga0206816_1135_pt1 | contig 18416 bp, 20 predicted proteins | sample Alteio_BWOrgCont_88_FD_152866 | JGI IMG/M metagenome (GOLD analysis project Ga0206816, IMG submission 152866) | Enriched cells from forest soil in Barre Woods Harvard Forest LTER site, Petersham, Massachusetts, United States -... | ecosystem: Environmental > Terrestrial > Soil > Temperate forest >... | reverse complement strand
GGCGTAGGGGCTGCCGTTGCTTTCGGGTCAGCAAATTTTGGCCACGAATGCAGTAACCAATAACCGGTGCCTGATGCAGTATCAAAGGCTATTACACCTTTGGTATGCCCTTTATTGCCATCATCTATCTTGTCAAGCCTGTCAGGCATCTCATCGTTGTACAGTATCCAGCCGGTAGTTGCATCAGGCAATGCACTTTCAAATACCGAGTCTAATGTAAGATTAAGCGCGCCTTTATCGCTGTTAAGAACATACGGCGACTTAGCCACAACTCTTTGTGTCACATCAGTTAGTTTGTCAATCGTCGAATCGTAGTAAACATATTCATACCCGGTGGCGCTGTCTGTGCCGGTGCCGCCGTTAAGCAACGGAACTTTGTAAATAAACCACCAGTCAACCGGTTGGCCGTTCTCGTCAAGTGCTGAAATTTTCATAGTTATTGGTTTTGGGTAAATGCTGCTGCTAATAAGTTTTTTAGGTGATCCGAAGTTTACGCTGTTGAACCCCGCTATTTGATTGTAATGAAAGTGATCCTGACAAGGTACATTGTAAACTTGCAATAAATTTAATTACATATTCTGAATATAGCAATGCAAAAAAATATAAGCGGTTCAGTGTATCTCCAACCAAGCCAATCAGGCTTTCTTTTTGCTTTTAGCTACCGGCTTAGGTTTAAGGCTGCCGGTATATTGATAACTTATTACAAACCAGGAGGCCAGTTCTATGGTATTCTCTAATAGGTAGTCCGGCACCTTTACATATTCTTTTTGGACAATGCCATATTGTTGTACTAAGGTTGTTTTATACTGATCCAAAAACTGAAGCCTTTCTGCTTCGGGTAGCTTTAACGCAACAAAATCATCTTTGGTAAAATAGCTGTACATGTGCCCGTTAACTGATGTATAAGGCATGGTATCGCCCTTGCGCACCGCTTCGGGAAGAGTAGCTACCAGTTTATCGTACAATTTGATCTTTTGTTCGCGCGAAATTTTTAGATCTGCCATTAGTCTAAGTATTATTGACTAAATGTATATCCAAAAATTATATAAATCAATGCCGGGCGAATAACTTTCCTAAATACTTTTTTGCTTTGGGTTGCATATATTTTTCAAGCAGTACCGACACCCCTATCAAGACGGCTAAATAGATTACCATCCGTATGCAAAATGTTAGCAATGAGCCCGAAAAGAAATTGACCACATGAAAATAAGATAGCACCGGGAAATGCATGGCATACACCGCATAAGATATAGAGCCCAGGTAGATAAATGTTTTTACAATAACGGCCGAAATATTTTTTAATAAATTATTATTGAGGAACAACAGGCTTATACAGTAAAAAATAAAAGGGATGGTAACCGCAGTTAAATTATTGCTGAGAAATGCATTTACAAAACTAATTAACGGAAAAGCATAAAGAATAATAAGCACCGCTTTTCGGTACCGGAACCGGATGTTTGTTAACAACAGGATAAACACGATGCAAAAAGGAAGAATGAGCATATCGCTAAAAGGGAGCGCCCGCCTAACCCAGGTTACCGAGTCAGGGAAGGCAAAAAAGTTGGTGATGTTTAAAGGCAATTGAACAATATAATCATTTGAAAGCGCCAGGCAAAACAGGCTTAGTACAAAGTTATTGGATAGCGCACTCTTGTTTTTATCAAATGCATGATCAGACATAATGAGGCCCGATAACCAAAAGACAAACCCAAACAAATAAGATGATAAAAGCGATGGCGTATGATAGTAGTTATGCAAGCCGGCATTAACAAATGCAAGCAACAAAACAACCAGCCATGCTTTTTTATGGGGTATTTTAAACAGGCATAATGGGATAAAAAGCAAATAAAATATAACCTCGTAATTAAGCGACCACAGCGGATTATTTTCAGAAAATACCTGGCTCAACAATACTTGGGTAAACGTAAGATGGGTGAACAGCATACGTATTTGCCCGCTATGTATAAAATAAACGATAGCTAAAATACTCACAAGGTAAATAGGATACAGCCGTATAAATCTTTTTTTAAGATAGGCTGCCACATCGCCTTTTGTTTCTAAAAGCCGCGTGTTGGTTAGGCCAATAACATAGCCCGATAAACAAAAAAAGATGAGTACGCTAAAATGCCCCGGCGCTGTATAATTGCCTGGTGCTGTTATTTTATAACCGGGATCTAAAAGATCATTGTAAACATAAATATGGCAGAAAACGATCATGAAAGCGGCAAGCCCGCGTAAGCCTTCTAAATTAGCTTCGTAAATTTTATTAGGCATGGGGTACTAAATAGCTATGATCAGGGTGGCAAGCGCTGGTTAGACTAAATTTTTAGAAAAGGTTTAATTCATAAAATTAAAATTATTCCCCACTAAATGATATTATAAAAGTTGTCCCCTTGTTTATCCGGCTGTCAAATGAAATAGTGCCACCAAGACTGGTGATGTGATTGTAAACTAAATACAGGCCAATTCCTTTACTATCAATATGATTATGAAATTTTTGGTTAAAACCGAATATCCTGTTTTTTACCTTATCCATATCAAAGCCAAGCCCGTTATCGGTAAAAATTAATTGATCAACATTATTTTCCCGCTTGGATAGGATGGATATAACGGGCGGCAAATGCGGCTGCGCATATTTTATGGAGTTGGTGATCAGATTTAGAAACACACTTTCTAAATAAGCCCGGTTAAATTTTATATGTCCAACCTGCAAAAAATCAACATTTATACTGGCCCTTGAATCTTTAATTAGCGACTGCAATGATTGTAATACAGTATCCAGGCATTTCTCCAGGTCCAGATCCTCTATAGCAACGCTTAGTGTTTCGTGCCCGCTTAAAACATCTACATAATTATTTAAGGTGCTTTTTAATTTTTCTGTAGCAGCCTTTAGCATAACTATAAAATCCAATACTTCTTCATTTTCAATTTTTGTATTGTCCAGCAGGTTAAAAACCGAAAGTAAATTGTTCACCGGCGAACGCAAGTCATGTGATGTGGTATAGGTTAACTGTTTAAGGTTATTGTTTGCCCTGGTCAAATGGGTCAATAGCAGGTTGCGGTCATCGTCCTGTTTCTTTTTATGGGTGATGTTTTTAGCAACAGCAAATACTACTTTTTCACTATCAATAGGCATCGATGTCCATGATAGCCATACAGTTTCTCCGCTTTTTGTTATATAGCGATTCTCGAAGTTTAATAGCGGATTATTGCGCTTTATATGCTCGCGGTTACCGGCGGTAATATCCTGGTCATCAGGGTGTACAAATTCATTTATAGGCCTGGCAAATAGCTCCTCGTTGGTATAACCCAAAGTTTTTGAAACAGTGTGATTTATTCGTTTAAAATAACCGTCATACCCCGCTATACACAGCAGATCGGGCGATAATTCAAAAAAGAGCTCGAGGTTAAAAGCATAGGGTGAATTTGCATTGTTCATAGTATTGTATTACGCAAAAGCTGAGAAAGTGTTCCACCGGCGTAAAAATAAATCAACGTAAAATTAAAGCAATAAATTATAAGGTAAAAATTTGTCATTGACAATTAGCGTAGTCGCTGATAGATAAATCCAATTATTCACCTGCCGGTAACTCTACCCAAAAAGTGGTGCCTTCACCTTCCCCTGTTTCAAAGTGGATATTTCCGTTATTTTGTATCACCATATCCCGGCAAAGTATCAGGCCCAGGTGATTGCCCTTTTCGTTTTGTGTACCGGTGCTTAATGTATGTTCCAGGTTAAACAGGTTCTCGCGGTCGGCTTCGCTGATACCGGGGCCGGTATCGTGTATAGCAATAATAACCTGTTTATCTATTTTTTTTGCGCTAAATGTAATTTCGTCACCGGGGCTACAAAATTTTATGCTGTTTGATAACAGGTTACGAATTACCAAACTTATCATGTTCCTGTCGGCATAAATGGGTAACGGCTGCACGGAGCTGTTATCCACTTTAAGCTTTTTAAGTTCTATTTTGGTTTCAAACAAATCGATATTCTCTGTTATGCATTCCTCAATATTAAAGGTTACCGGTTTTACCACTATACCTTCCAGTTGATTTTTCGACCATTCCAGCAGGTTATCCAAAAACGACCCGGTGGATATCAGCGTGTCTTCCAGCCTTGACAACAACATGCCGAGATCCTCTTCACTTAAATCGCCCTGCCTGTAAACGCTAAATAAGGTTTGCAGGGTGCTTAACGGCCCGCGCAGATCATGCGAGATAATGGAGAAGAACTTATTTTTAACTCCGTTCAATCTTTCCAGTTCGGCATTTTGCGTGCTTACTATTTCCATTTGCACGTTCATTTCTTCATTCAGGGCCCCAAGCTCCTCATTAATATTGGCTATTTCTTCTTTCTGCTCAAACAGTAGTTTATTGGTGCTTTGCTTTTCAAGGTTACGGCGATAAACGATAAGCAGTAATAAAATGGCAGATACCAGTATAACTGCTATAATTACAATGGCGTTACTATATTCATTAAGCCGGGTTAAATAATTGGTGTTTTTGGTAGCAATTAACTGGTTATTTTTTGTAAGGGTCGCGTTTTCGGTTCTTATCCTGCCAAATTCGGTAAGGGTAACGTCCTTTAATGCTTTAGCAGCAAGAATATCTTCCTGCATGGTAATATACTCAGATTGGTATTGTGATGCCCGCTTAAAATCACCTTTCTTTTTGTATGCCGTAATCAGCCTTTCTATCGATTCAGAGACCCCGCTTTTTGATTTTATTTCTTCGCAGTATTTCATGCTCAACTTGGCACAATCTATTGCTTTAGCATAATCATTAACAGCAAGGTAAACGTCAGACAAATCGAGCAGTACAGCACATTCTTCGTACTTATCCTTAACACCTTGTATGCTTTTTAACGCGGTGTTTAAATAGGTAAGTGCTAAGTCATACTGCTTCAGATGAAAATACGCTTGCCCCAGCCCTCTTTTTACTAAGGCTGTACCGTTTACATCGCCCAATTTTTCGCGGATGGCCAGGCTGCGGTTAAAATAATCCAACGCTTTTTGATCATGCCTTAACGCCTGCGAGGTGTTACCCATCACAAATAACCCATAGCCAATGCCGGCAGTATCCTTCATTACTGTATAGCTTATTAAAACCTGGTTAAAATAACTTTCGGCCAGTTCATATTTTTTCATGTCGAAATAGATAGAGCCAATGTTGGTTAGCAATTGGTTAATGCCGCGTTGGTTTTTTATCTTTTTTAATATTGTAAGCGCATCAAAATCACATTTAATGGCCTCTTTTTCATTATCTAACCGGTCATAAACAAAGCCCATATCCGACAGGCTTTTACCCATGCCCTGTAGGTAATTGATCTTTTCTGATTGTTTGTAGGCTAATTTGAAATAGACCAACGCGCTATCTAATTTACTGCGCACGCCATAAGATATGCCCATCTGCACATAAGCATCAGCAATGGCCTGTTCGTTATGCAGTTTTTGGGCCATTTGCATAAAAAGGCTTGCATAATAAAATTTCTTGATCGGGTCTACAGATGTATAGGCATCGCCTATTTGCTGCAGCAGGTGCAGGCGGGCTGTATCTGGCTGGGCTTGTTTAAGTTTGGCCGCTAACTGGGTTATTTTTGAGGTTTGCGCAAAACAAGGGCTTACAAACAACAGCAGGAGCCATAAACCATGTTTCATAAACCACTTCATATCAACAGATGCATAAGGCATTAGGACCTTTTGGGATAATAATGACTACCCAAATATAGCCATTGGGAATGTTTTTATGAGGTTTTTTCTAAAAAGTTAAAAATGTTAATCAGATGGGGCCAGGAAATGTTCAGGAAATAAATATTAGGTTGCGAAATTTATTCGGGATAATGCAACAAAGCCTGCAACTAAAGAACTTACTACGTGTATTTCTGTTTGGCCCATAAAGCTTAGCTCTGACTTAAAATATGTATACGCCATTTGGGGCTTAGTGGCCGTTTGGCGCATTTGTTTGTGGCGCTATTTTGTATTTATGGTGTGATGCCTGTACCGGCACAAGAAAGGAAGAAAAGAATACCTTAACTCTTTTTATTTCTTTATATCATCGGGATTTAGTGTGTCCTTAATTATTCACAATCACAATCTGGGCTGGGCATATTCCGGTTGTTAACGTGTATTCCAATTTACCGGTTTTATCAAATGCGTATAATATGCCATTTGATACTAAATCTTTAGCATCACCTACATACACTTCGCCTGTTGTGGGGTTTGCAGCTATACATGTAGGTTGGATAAATGATGTTCCGTCAGTAACAAATGCGGCGCAGGTGTGCGTTATACTATTATAAGCAATTAGCTGATTGTTTGCATTGAAAAAATAGGCAAAGTTTCCTTGCGCTGTTAAAGTAAAATTTTGTAGTTTTTCTTGGGTTTGTGAAACTGATACCGTATTGGTATTACTGTTAATTATAGTCAGTCCGCCATTAAAATTATCGTTCACCTCAGCAGTCACTGTTCCATTATACCCAAGCGCAATTACAGGACCGACCTGTTCATCAAACGGCGAAAGCGTGTATACATTTCCATTACCATCAGCGGCCATGGCACTTGCTGCTGGTAAAACAGAAAATACCGGGGCAGACAAAGTTAATGTGGCTAGATCAATTACCTGTACCACGCCACCCGTAAAGCTATAAGGAACTACATATAATTTACCGTTTGCTACGGACATAGATGAACCTGTAGCAACTATAGTTTTTGTTACAGCAAAGGTTACGGTATCATATACTTTTATACCGGCAAAGGGACAGTTTAAAAGTAAATTACCCTTATAAAAAGCAACCGGGGCTGAAAAATTAGCACCGGTTGTAGTGTCGCTATTGTTAATGCTAACCTGTTTAATTAATTTACTTGTTTTAGCATCAACAACTGTCATTGTATTAGTACTGATAATATACATTTTTGAACCATAAACATATAAATTGGTGCCCCCGCTTATTGGCGTTCCGTTAGCCATACTATATTGATCGGCAATAAGTTTTTTTGAAGCAAAGTTATAGCTCATTAATGAGCCAGAGACGTAATTAAAGGATGTGCGGTTAAAACTACCAAGTAAGCCGGGGTCACTATAAATAGGGTTACCCCTTATTCCGGCGCTTAGTACATATAGGCTGCCAGGCGTTGCGGGACCTGTTGTTGGTGCCATTTGGTCTTTATGGCACGAAGCAAGCGCCGTTAATAAGGCCAAAACAATAAAAATACGGTTGAGTTTTATTCTTTTCACGATTATATATGATTTAATGGGTTATCGGGTTAATATTGACCGGTATCATTAAAATACCTTTCGTATTATCAACAGAATAATACAATGTTTTGCTATCAGCAGAAAGGTATGGCGAATAATTAGTCTTACCGTTGTTGACCACGCGGCCTAATTTTTGTCCTGCAGACCAATCATTGGCCTTATGATAACTAATATAGATATCAGTACCGCTCACAAATATCAGGTAGTGTTCATCCGCTGAAATAAAAGGGTCGCGTACGCCATTAGGGCCGTTTAAGGAAAGCACCGTGGGTTCATTGTAATGATTGCCCTGCCATTTTGTATAATAGCTTTTTCCTTTGTTGTTTATATCCCTGTGCGGAGAGAAAAAGCAAAGTGTTCCCAAACTGCTAACAGACGGTGCGTAGTTATCAATTCCTTCTAAATTAACCGGGGCCTCCAAATGATGGGGTACAGACCAATTATCGCCGGAAAGGTGATCTACATACCAAATGTGGGCGTTTTTTTGAGGTTTGCCTTGTGGCGCTCCGTCTAAGGGCCTGCGGGAAGAAAAGAAGAGTCTCTTCCCGTCGGGGCTTATAAAAGGATCCATGTCCTCCCAATGTCCCGAAAATGGGGCGACTTTTGGTTCGCCCCATTTGCCATTAAGCCGTTTTGAAAAATATATAGCTGAAGAAACGCCTGAAAAATATACGGTGTTCCCATCAGGGGTAAACGAAGGTGCAAATTCATCGTTTGTAGTGGATATCACTCCCGGCGCAAAAATAGCAGTTTTAGCGTTGGCGGGGATAATATTTGCCTGCAATGGTGCCGACTGTGTATTTTGGCAATACGCTACAAAAGTTGCACAACAGAAAATTATTAAACAGTAAATGTTCTTCTTCGATTGATCGTTTACAAAAAGCATAAAAATAAATTAAACAGTAATGTTTTTTTCTTTATAAGGCACTTCACAAATTAAATCACAACTTTAAAACTGTAATAATAATTTACATCAAATGGGATTATTACGTGATGAACTACCTCAAATTACCGTTTGCCAGAAGTATAGGATTAGTTAAATAGCCGTGGGTTCCGATCGATCATTTCGGAATCTCAGGCCATTTATGAGACTAAATATTATTTTCTCCCGGCATATAAGTCCAACATCGCTTCAGCGTAACGCAGATCGTTATGGAATACCTTCCCAACCAGGTTATCGCATAATGAAAAAAAACGGTCATCCGTATTCCGGCTTACTTGCCGTGGCGGCCTTGCAGAATAAATCTCTTTTGCCTTATTGCAACCATTTAAAAATAATTCAAATGAAATGGGTTTTACGAAATAATCCATAATATCTATTTTTATGAGAACATACAGGGTTTCCAATGAAAAGGCTTCTACCGGATATTCCACACCCGCGATGGTTAGAAAAATACTTGCTGAATCTGCGTACTTTAAAAAATCAGCGCCGTTTAATTTAAGTATATTAATATCCAGGAAAATTATATCGATTAGCTGATTTTTTATTAGCTCGGAGGCTTCCATCGGGCTTTCAGTTGTTGCTGTTAGTTCTAAAAAATCAATGTCATCGATATACCGGCTAATTGATTTTCGGCTAAATTGATCGTCATCAATAATGAGGCATTTTAATTTCATAAAAGGTTTAATTTTAACGTTACTTCGTAGCGATCCAATCCCCGCCGGAACGCCAATTCTTATTTAGTTTGAGATGTGTTTTATCAGCACAAGCGATTTTTTTATAGTTAGATGTGCCTGCGTTACAACTTTATCAGTATGTATACACCTAATTAAAAAGAGTTTTTTGACCCGGATTAGTCCGCTTGTTTGAATCTTCGCTGTAAAATCATTCAGTATAGCTAATGATCTTACGGATTTTTTCGTCAAGTTCATCCACAGCCATTTCCATCATTAGCAATTCTTCCCTGGTTGTGGCATAATCATCATATTTAAAAATGTTCATTAAGCCCATAATGGAAGCTACGGGTCTGCGCAACTCATGTGATTGGATATAGGCTATTTGCCTGAGCGATTCATTTTGCGCTAAAACCTTTTTTGCATCGTTCATTCTTTTGGTTATGTCCGTGGCTTTGAAAGAAACGCCGATAATATCGCCTTCCGGGTTATGCGCCGGCGCAAAAGTAAACGACCACCATATAGTTTCATCGGCATATTCTACCTGCCGTTCAATTGTTACAGGTGTGCCATTTAAGGCTTTATTATAGTTATTAATAAACACTGGCAACGGTTGATGAAGGTAGTCGGTTACTGTCATCCCGGTACTTATTTTTACATTATATTTCCTGTCTACAAAATTAGCCGAGGCTTTGTTATAGTCCATTATTTCTAAATTTTTTCCAATTAAAATATAGCAGGAGCTGAAACTTTCGAAAAAAGACCGCAACTTATTTTCCGCACTTTTAGCCTCCATAAACTGCTCTTTCAAAATTTCAAGGCTTGAATCAAATTCAAGGAGATTTATCACCTGTTTGGAAAGTATCCGAAGCATCTGCTGTTGATTGTTTGTCAGTTGCCTGGGGGCCTGATCTATTACACACAAACCGCCCAAATTGTGTCCGTCATGAGTAGTTAATGGAGAGCCTGCATAGAAACGGACATTGGAATCACCCGTAACTAAACTACTATTTACAAAGCGCGCATCCTTTAGCGCATCCGGAACTATCATGATCTCATATTGTTCAATAACGTGGTTGCAAAAGGCATCCTGCCTTGTGGTTGTTTCAAGGTCACATCCAACTTTAAATTTAATGTATTGGGTGTCATGATCAAGAAGAGTGATCAATGCTGTTGGCGTTTGACAGATTTCCGCAGCCAGTTTAACAATCTCCTGGATTTCTTTTTCTTTACTCACTTTCAGTTTTAAAAGCCGGTTAACGGCTTGTAATCGTTCCAATTCTTTTTGAGACATAAGAATGTAATTAAATGCTTAAACTTTACTTTGTTGTTTAGGTGATGGTCTGTTTGTCCAACTTTTACGTGTAAGTCTATTTCATGTATGTTAAAAAATCTACAAAGGTTTTGATCAGGCAGGATAAACATAATATTCAATTTAGTTTTTTGTGAGGCTGCTTCAATTCGGCAATGAAAAGGCATTCTTTTATAAATAGACTTTATCAATTGAAGTGAATCCCCTTTTAATCTGTTTTGTATAATTATCTTTTAGCCTTTTGTCAAAAGACATTATTCCCGCACCTTCCAGCAAGAGGAATAAACAGGCCATAATCTGGGCGTAATCCGACCGTGTTTCATGCTCCACAGCCCAAAAGCCAGTTTGCGGCGGTGCCGGTGGCAATGGAAGCGGACTTCTTCCTAAAAAAAGATCTATTTTTGTACTTAAAACGGCCACTATCATTTGTACAATAAAGTAAAATGCCGTTACCCGGGTAAACAAACCCAATATCAGTAGCAGGCCACCTATAATTTCGCCGGTGGCAATAAAGTTTGCTGTAAACTCGGGCATTGCAAAGCCCAATTTAATAAACCGGCCTGCACCCTGGTTAACGTATAAAATCTTCAATATACCCTCCATAAAAAATACACCTCCGGCCATAAGCCTTATGATTAAGATATTTGGCATATTCACTAAGGGCGGATTAAAGAACCAACTGATTACATTTTTCATATTGCTTTGGTTATTGCGATTAATAGCCAAAGCAACACAAAGCAATATGTTCCATTTTAATATTTTACACCAACCCGGCCATATTCTTGATGAACAGACAAATAGCCGATAATATTAATCCTGTTAAATCAACCCAATTGCGACAGAACCTGGAATAAGGTGGTTATTCATTCAACTATACCACAAACAAGTATTTTAAACCTTGTGGGCTTTTAAAAGTATCAATAAGGCCTGTTTCTAATCTTAGCCAAAACCATCGTTCATCAAGAATATTGGCTTGTTCATGTAAATTATTATCTCAATAAGCGGGCATTATCTTTCTTCGTGGCATAATTGAACTAAACAAAAAAAAGAATCATGAAAAACCACTTTCACCACGGGGATGACCATGCCCCCGAAGCTAACAACGACGGCGTTGACCGCAGGGGTTTCTTAGAATGTATGGCCTGGGCAGGCACCGGGGTATTATGGATGATGTCGGGCGGCATACTCAAATCTTATGGTATGAGCCAGATGATTGACAAAACCACCGGCGGACTAAAAAAAGGGCTGATTATGCCCGCATCTGATTTTACGTTTGTGCAGATCAGCGATAGCCACATCGGTTTTAATAAACCTGCCAATATGGATGTTGTTGGAACACTTAATGCAGCCATTACAAAAATCAACAATATGCCAACCGCGCCGGCTTTTGTATTGCATACCGGCGACCTTTCGCACCTTGCGCAGGCAGATGAGTTTGATACACTTGAGCAATCGTTAAAAGCGGTTAAAACCGAAAAGATATTTTATGTACCGGGCGAACATGACGTAACCGACAACGGCAAATTATACCTGGAGCGTTACGGAAAAGGCACCCTGGGCGATGGCTGGTATAGCTTTGACAAAAACGGTGTTCATTTTATAGGCTTAAATAACGTTACCAACCATGTCGATGGCGGCCTGGGCTATATTGGGGCCGCTCAATTAAAATGGCTCGAAGCAGATCTAAAGCCACTGTCAAACAGTACACCTATTGTAGTATTCGCGCATATACCGCTTTGGGCTATTTACCCGCAATGGGGCTGGGGGACTGACGACAGTGCGCAGGCATTGGCCTTGTTGAAACGCTTCGGTTCGGTATCGGTTTTAAATGGCCATATACACCAAACTATTCAAAAAGTAGAAGGTAATATTACTTTCCATACCGCTAACTCAACGGCCTTTCCGCAACCTGCGCCGGGTTCGGCACCATCGCCGGGGCCGATGAAAGTGCCCGCCGAAAAACTGCGCGGCGTGCTGGGTTTAACCAGCGTAAACTATGTAGAACATAACCATACATTGGCAATAACAGATACCCCGTTGGTGGATGCCACGGACGGTCAGAAATAATTACCGACAATAATAATGAAAAAGCTAACACTATTATTGCTACTGGCATTTGTGGCAAATATCAGTTTTGCACAATACAAACCTATTGAGCAGGGTTCGTCCCTAAAATTTACCATCAAAAATTTGGGGTTTGGAGTAGATGGTTCTTTTAGTGGTTTTGAGGGGAGTATTAATTTCGACCCTCAAAACCCTGCTAATAGCAACTTTGATGTGACTATTAAGGCTGCAACGGTGAACACCGACAACAGTTTGCGCGATGGCCATTTAAAAGACGATGGGTTTTTTGATGTAAAAAATTATCCGCTTATCCGCCTTCAATCGGGTAAAGTTACGCCCGGCAAAAGTGGCACCTATAACTTAACCGGTGTTTTAACCATGAAAGGCAAATCACAGGCAATATCATTTCCTTTTACAGCTACACCCGCTGCCGATGGTTACGTTTTTAAAGGAACATTTAAAATCAAAAGGAAGGATTTTGGCGTAGGCGGAACAAGTACCGTATCGGATGAATTAGAGGTAACTATCAATGTCACCGCCAAAAAGGCCTGATCATATTTTAAAGAAGTTTACAGTGAAAATAAATAAGAAATTTACCATTATACTAACTTTAGCGGCCGTTGTAATGCTTACAGCGGCGGCTACAAGCAACACACCCGATCCGGTTAAATATACCAACTTAAAAGTGTTGCCAAAAGACATCAGTTCGCGCGATCTGCAAAGTATTATGGCTGATGATTTTGAGGACGGCCTCGGTGTAAGCTGTGGGTTTTGCCACGCCAACAACAAGGACGGCCACGGGCTTGATTTTGCCAGCGATGCCAAGCCCGAAAAGCAAATAACCCGCGAAATGATGCGAATGACCATCGGCATCAATAAAAAGTATTTGAAATTAAAGCATCCTTTAATTGGCAATGCGGCACTTATTGTATCCTGCACTACCTGCCACAAGGGCCAACCATTCCCTGACGGTGCCGAGCCAAAATGATTATTTGATTATTCAAATAAATACGTTATTTGTGAAATATATTGAGCGCTATCAATCTGACCTTGTTGAAGACCTGCGTATAACCTTCAACAAGGTCAGGATTGCATCGGTACTAAATTTAAATAAACAAACTTTGCGTGTAAATAAGTCAGTATACCATTTTGCCTTTTGGCTGGTAGCCTACCTGTTCTGGATATTTATTTACCAAAACGGTACGTTAGTGCTAACACATGCCATAACCATCCAGTTTTGCCTCCTGGTTTTTATAGCGGCAAATTATTATTTTAACGAGCTTTATGCCATCCCCCTTTTATTAAATAAAAAGAAGTACCTGCTGTTTGGCGTTTGCTTTATAGCAGGAATTACCTTGACTTCTGCTTTGCGGGTGCCAATATCGGTTATGGTGAATATTTACCTTTTTAAAGTAGGTAATATCCACTTCGATTACCTATCTATCTTTTATAATTCATTCATCAATATCCTGTTTTGGGTGGTAATTATTCTGACCGGAAAAATGGTGGCAGATAAGATACGGTCGCAAATGTATATTGAGCAAATAGAGAAAGAACGATCGGCAAACGAGTTAAATTTTTTACGCGCGCAGTTTAACCCGCATTTCCTGTTCAATTCCATCAATTCTATTTACGGGCATATCGATAAATCAAACAAAGGCGCACGCGATATGCTGCTTGTCTTTTCGGAAATGTTGCGTTACCAATTGTATGAATGTAATGTGGAGTTGATTGAGCTGGACCGGGAAGTAAACTATATAAAAAATTATATCGCTCTGCAAAAAAGCCGCATGGATGAACGGATAAAAGTTTCATTTTGTTCCGATAACATCAACGGCAATATTAAAGTGGCTCCATTGTTATTAATTACTTTTATATAGAACGCTTTTAAATATGTCGGCTTTAACGAGAACCGGGAAAACACCGTTAATATCGGTTTAAATTATACCGATGGCAACCTCTATTTCAGGATATTTAATACAAAGGATACGTTTATCAACCCAACAGAAAAATCATCAGGGCTGGGTATTGCCAATGCAAAAAGGCGGCTGGAGCTGATCTATCCCGGCAAACATCAGCTAAAAATAAACGAGCAGGAAGATAGTTATCAAATTACGCTAACACTATTTGCAGTATGACTCTAAATTGTTTAATTATTGATGACGAACCAATAGCCCGTAAGCTGCTACAGGAGTATATTGAGGAAACCGATTTTTTGGTGTTGGTTGGCACCGCCGAAAATCCGTTAAAAGCGATCAGTTTGATCAATGAGTTACAGGTCGATCTTATTTTTCTGGACATCAACATGCCCAAAATGAACGGGCTTGATTTTTTACGGTCGGCCGGTAACCTGCCAATGATAATAATGACCACCGCCTACGGCCAATACGCACTGGATGGTTTTGAAATGGCAGTGATTGATTACCTGGTAAAGCCTTTCCCGTTAGAGCGTTTTTTAAAAGCCGCCCAAAAAGCGCTGGAGCTAAAATCATTAAAAGGGAAGAAGACGGAAGCTGATAAACCCGGGACCGATCATTTTTTTGTGAAAGTGGATGGTAAGATAGAGCGCATTGTATATGAGGATATCCTTTATATTGAAGCGATGGCTAATTATGTTGTAATTTATACCAAGGCTGGCAAACTTGTTGCCTATTTAACCATAAAAGGGCTGTTGGAAAAACTGCCGGGCAATAAATTTGTACAGGTGCATAAAAGCTATATTGTAAACCTTAATAAGGTAAATACCATTGAGGGTAATATGCTTCATTTGGGTAGCAACAAAATCTCAATCGGCAATAATTTCTATAATACCGTTCTGGACATTATTTTAAAGGACCGTTTTTTAAAACGGTAGCGTAATTTTATGCCATTGTAGGTTCGCTCAGTATAGATAGATATGTATGGCAATCGGCGAAAAAAAAATTTTTTCCTCCCGTTATCACAAAACGAAATAAAAAAACTTTAGAAAAACACCCTACCAAAATTAGGCTATTAGCCGCGTAATTTTATGAATAAGGTTGACAAACAATTAAACAGGAGAGATTTTATAAATTTAACAGTCGGCGGCATTGCCGCATCTTCATTGATTGCTATTCCATCAATTTCATTGGCTAACGAAAAACTGCCAATCAGGGCAATAGCTTTTGACGCTTTTCCCATTTTCGACCCAAGGCCAGTTTTTGAAATGGTAAATAAGTTTTTCCCGGAAAACGGACCTGTAATTACCGCTAATTGGCGTATCTCGCAATTTGAATATACCTGGTTACGCACAAGCGCGAAGCAATATGTGGATTTCTGGAAAGTGACTGAGGATGCATTAGTGTTTGCAGCAAAAAAAAGCGGGGTTGAATTGTCAGTTGCCAATCGTAAGATGCTAATGGAGGCTTATCTTCATTTGAATACTTGGCCAGATGTTTTACCGGTATTAAAATCCTTAAAAGAAAAAGGAATAAGACTGGCTATTGTTTCGAACCTCACCGCTCAAATGTTAAGTTCCTGCGTTAAAAGTGCCGGTCTGGAAGGCTATTTTGAGCACGTGCTCAGCACCGATAAAGTGAATGCCTTTAAACCCGATCCTGCAGCATATCAAATGGCAATTGATTCGTTTAAATTAAAGAAGCAGGAAATAGCTTTTGCGGCATTTGCCGGATGGGATGCCGTTGGTGCCAAATGGTTTGGATACCCAACGTATTGGGTCAACAGGCAAAATTCGCCTTTGGATGAATTGGGAATATTGCCCGATGCAACCGGGAAAGATATTACGGGTTTAATGGATTTTATTAAACGGGCCTAAAGGACTATTTTTTCGCCAGTAACGCCAACTTCAATCCCAAGCCAATAAACACACCGCCGGTAACCCGGCTTAGCCATGAAGAAACTTTGCCGCTCTTTTTTATTTTATCGGCTAATTTGGCTGCAAAAACGGCAAGCGTGATACACCAGAGAGTCCCGGGAATGATAAACATGATCCCTAAAATTAAAAACGGAACCGGGTTATGTGCCTCACTTGTTTTTACAAATTGCGGCAAAAAAACCAAATAGAACAAAATAACCTTCGGATTAAGCAGGTTAGTTAAAATGCCCGATATGTATAATTTATGAGAATTAATGCGATTTGTATTTAATTCAAGATCGCTCATTGGTTTTGACAGCAGCATCTTTACGCCCAAATAAGCCAGGTAAACCGCGCCCGCATATTTAATAATATCAAACGCCATTGCCGACCGGGCAATAATGAGCGACAACCCAAATGCAGCAAACGTGGTGTGGATAAGCGAACCGGTTACGATGCCCAAAACAGAGTAGATACCTGCTTTTTTTCCCTGTGCTATACTGCGGCCCAAAATGTACATGGTATCCGCGCCGGGTGTGAAGATGAGCAATAAGCCCGCTACTATAAACGCAGGTAGGTTGATAATGCCAAACATGGTTTAAAGATATGGATAATGTTTTAAACCGAAATTTTTGTCATAAAAAAATCCTGCCGGTTTAAAACCAGCAGGATATATATCTGTCCGCAATCAAAAAGTCTCCCCTACCGGGGGAGATTTAGAGGGGGCTTGAGAGATTTATTTACCCGCTACATTTGCCAAAACAGCATTGTTTTTTGCTATCTGGCTGTTCTTAGGCTCGGCCGAACGGCTTCCCGGCTCTAAATTGGTAGCGTTCTTTAAAAACTGAACTTCTAAACGCGAAGTGGTTTTGTTTTTCCTATCTTTTCTTTTTAAACGTGTTACGCCCATGGTAATTTAATTTTAATGTTTTTTAATCCTGAGGTCGGGAGCGGATTCGAACCGCTGTAAAAGGTTTTGCAGACCTCTGCCTAGCCACTCGGCCACCCGACCAATTTTAAGGATTGCAAAAATAGTAATTATTTATTGCTCATCAACATTTTATTTCGCTGAATTTCTGAGCAGCATATCGCGGTGGCAATTGCTACGTTTAATGATTCGGCATTACCAACGCGCGGAATAGTTATTGCCTTGTTAATCAATGCCTTAACTTCAGGTCGCAGGCCGTTGCCCTCGTTCCCCATCACCAGTAAGCCTTCGGTGCCAAAATTAGTGTTATAAAGGTTTTCACCATCAAGCAAGGCTCCAAACACAGGCAGGTTTAGCTGCGGTATAACCAATTCAAGGTCAGTATACTGCACGTTTATTCGCGATAGCGAACCCATTGTGGCCTGCACAACCTTTGGATTATATACTTCCACGCTATCTTCCGAGCAGATAATATGATCAATGCCAAACCAGTCTGCTGTACGTATGATGGTGCCCATATTACCCGGGTCTTGAACGCCATCCAAAACTAACGAAAACTTTTTTTGAAGTTTGGCGTAGTTAAGGTCTGAAGGGGCAGGGATCTTTACCAAGGCGATAACATCCTGCGGCGTTTTTAAAGTGCTGATCTTTTCAAGTATATTTAATGAAATTTCATGAGAGTTTATTTTCTGCGATAATTTGAGCATTTTTGACGCAACCGTGGATGTGTAGTAGATAGCTTCAATTTGATAGGCCGAATTGATGAATTCACTTACTGATTTGTAGCCTTCAACCAAAAACAAACCATGTTCCCTGCGAAATTTTTTATGTTGTAAGGACTGTATAAAACTGATTTGAGATTTTGAAAGCATATAGTAAACTGTATAAATACCGCCTTACAATATTAAGTATTCTTCTGCTCATTATCATTTCGGGTTGCAGCATTACGCGCAGGCTTAAAGATAATCAATCGCTGGTGCGCAAAATAACCATTAAGGGCATGGATAAGGAGTTTGTATTGGCTGCCCAAAATTACGTGGACAAGGAGCAGCAGCCCAACAACTGGCTCGACCTGCAATTTTATTATATGCTTAGTAAAAATGGCAAGAAAGATATTGGCGAATCGCCTCATATTTTAGATAGCAATTTGGTTGAGTTTTCGCGGACACAGATAGAAAAGTATATTCAAAGTAAGGGATATATGAAAGCTAAGGTTACTGATAGCATCATTATCAAAAAGAAGAAGGCTCAGCTAATATTTAGTACTACCGAGGGCCCAATGTTCAGGATAAGAAAGCTTGATGATAGCATAGCCGATAAAAAGGTAGCCGCATTGTATCATTTAAACCGTCCTAAATATTCGCACATGCAGCCCGGCGGCCGGTATGATATAGACAGCCTGGCGTATGATA
>Ga0206816_1134_pt1 | contig 18424 bp, 23 predicted proteins | sample Alteio_BWOrgCont_88_FD_152866 | JGI IMG/M metagenome (GOLD analysis project Ga0206816, IMG submission 152866) | Enriched cells from forest soil in Barre Woods Harvard Forest LTER site, Petersham, Massachusetts, United States -... | ecosystem: Environmental > Terrestrial > Soil > Temperate forest >... | reverse complement strand
ATAATTTTTGCTTGAATAGCGAAAAAAACTAAGCTACCACCTATGTTTATAAATAATTCAATATCACTTCCATTTGTTTTCTCATTACAAGATTCTTTAATATCAATTCCCCAAGTATTTAGAGGACCTGAATAAATACGTTTTGATGTTTGAAACTCAAATACTAAATTTTGTGTAATTGTAGTTTCAAAAATTCTCTATCCTCTTCTTGGTCTCGCATAACCTATTCTGTCCCAAGTCTCTTGAGCAAAATATTGAAACCAATTACATTCTGTTTTATTTGTCCATAGTTGCTCTGCCTTTCTAATAAGTTTAGGTGTCATTGGGATATAATTTATTATTAACAAGACCGCAAAATTACTTAAAAGATTTCAAATACAATACCCTATACGAAGACTATTCAGTCCTTCATAATATCATTAAGATGTTTCCTTTCATCGTCTTGTGATTGCGACTTTTGAGGAGCAACAACAAGACGATGAAAACAATTGACAATTGACAATTGATAATTGTCAGCATCCACAATTGTCAATTATCAATTGTCAATTGTTTGAATAGCATTTTGCAACCCTTTTATTCAAAAAGAAAAATACTCCTTATTATTTGTATTGATATTTCATTTGGCATGTTTTTGGAAAGTATCAGGTAGGAAAGAAACAATAAATTATATATCATAATATCATGAAACATTTAATGAATATCGTTGTATTAGTAACCCTCCTCAATACTTTTCCTGTCGCCATTCCTCAAAAGGCTTTAGCTCAGGGAGAGGTGAATTTCCAAGTATTTTATGATGATCTCAGCCCTTATGGACAATGGGTGAATTATCCCGGATATGGCTATGTATGGGTTCCTTCAGATCATTCAATTACCCCCTATTCCAGCGGCGGGCATTGGGTTTATACCGATGACGGATGGACATGGGTTTCCGATTATCCCTGGGGCTGGGCACCTTTTCATTATGGAAGATGGTACTACGATCCGGAATATAACTGGATGTGGTTTCCGTCCTATACTTGGGGTCCTGCATGGGTGAGTTGGCGCAGTTGCCCTGGATATTATGGCTGGGCGCCGATGGGTCCTGATGCATCATTCGGCTTTCGTTTTGGTGCTTATTATGTACCTCCCGAACGGTGGAATTTCTGTGATGAAAGACACTTTGCAGACCGCGATCCATATAGATATTATGCGCCTCGCGAGCAATATACCGCCATCTATAACCGCACTACCGTTATCAATAATTCTTATAACGACAGAAGCCGGAACGCGACTTATAATGCAGGACCGCGACGTGAAGATGTAGAAAAGAGAACGGGGGCTACGGTTCATCCGGTGACAATAAGGGAAAGTTCATCACATGAGCAGTCATTGAAAGGTAATGAACTCTCGATTTATCGTCCTCAAATAAATAAAACTCCTGCTACTGCCAAACCTGCTAAGGTTACTGAAATGAAGACTAATAAACCTGTGGAAAATCAACCATCAAGGACGCAGCAAAATAATAAACAAACACCGCAATACAGACAACCAACAAAGGCAGAACCACAGCCGGCAAAGGAAACGCAACAACCTTCGAAAACTGAACAACAACCTGCAAGGGAGGTGAAGGAGCCATCGAAACCTGAATCACAACCTTCAAGGGAAGTGAAGCAGCCGGAAGCTACTCCTAAGTCCACAGCTCCGGCAAATAATAAACAAGCTGCACCTTCTAAACCTGCTGCCCAACCCAAACCTGTGAAACAACCCAAACCTGCGAAGCAGCCAAAACCAAAGCCTGCCCCTAAACCTGTAGTGCAACCTAAGCCGCAGGAAACGCCACATGCAGAACCTCCACGTGAAGAGCCTCCGCGTGAAGCTCCAAAGGAAGAAGTAAAGCCTCCAAGGTAAGATAAATTCAATACAAATAAAGAAAATCGCTATCAGTTAATCAGGGGATTAGCTCATAGAGATTCATCTTTCGGTTAGTTGAATGAAAAAGGTTCTTACGAAAGTAGGAGCCTTTTTTAATTTTAGATAATGAGCCACAGATTCCACTAAATAAATTTCCAATTCGTGGAATCTGTAGCTTTAAAAACTAATCATAAATTTCAAATTTGATATTCATTCTCTCATACCCCATTGCCTCAATTCTCCGGCGAGCTTCATGAAGCATTTCTGCCCAGCCACAGAGGTAGAATTGAGCAGGCCTTTTATCTGCGAATAGCTCCTCATAAACAGGATGTACATATCCCCGCCTGCCTTGCCATTCGGGATTATCACGAGATAAAACAGGAATAAACTTAAAGCCCTGAATCTTATCTTGAAGTGCTTCCATTTCACTGTAATAAAGGATGTCCTTTATGAAACGATTGCCGAAGATCATAGTGATATTCTTGTGTGGAATATTCTTGTCATGAATATTTAGTAACATAGAACGGAAAGGTGCGATACCAGTGCCGGTGCATATAAAGCAAAGTTCGGTATCTATCACATAAGGAAGATGAAATTTACCAAGCACTTCGGAGACCTTGAGAAAAGAACCAACAGTGATATTATGAAATAAATAGGGCGTTCCGAGACCAGCAGGATTAATACTAATAACCAATTCAAAGGTATTGTCATCCGAAGGTGGCGATGCTATGGAATAACTTCTATTGGTATATTTTGAATCTATCGGAAGATCAAGCATAACGAATTGCCCGGGATTAAAACTGAAAGGAATTTCATCGGGAACTTTGATGATATAACGCTTCACCAGGTCACTTTCACTAATGATATTCACTACCTGACAATGATAATATTTTCTTGTCACTACTTTGATTTTAATAGTCATTAATAGTTTGTCAAAGACTATGCCTATATGTATTCTTGTAAACTGTTTCTCTTTTAATACCCGCAAAGATGTTACTTTTGCCGCGATGACTCCCAATAAAACAGTTGCTTTTTATACCCTCGGATGCAAGTTAAACTTCTCTGAAACATCTACTATTGGCCGTATGTTCACAGCTAATGGTTTCAGCAAAGTTGACTTTCTCGATGGTGCCGATATATATGTCATCAATACCTGTTCTGTCACCGATCATGCTGATAAGAAGTGCCGCAAGGTCGTCAAACAAGCCCTTAAATATAATCCCAATGCCTTCATCGCAATCATCGGCTGCTATGCCCAATTAAAACCGCAGGAGATAGCCTCCATTCCAGGTGTAAATATCGTTCTTGGAGCAAATGAGAAGTTTAATCTCTTGGACCATATCCTTAATTACAATAATCAAGAAGGCACACAAGTCTTTGCCAATGAAATCAAGCATGTCAATAACTTCGTTGCTTCTTTTTCAATGGGAGACCGGACCCGTACTTTCTTGAAAGTTCAGGATGGATGCGATTACTTTTGTTCTTTCTGTACGATACCATTAGCTCGCGGAAGAAGTCGTAGTGATACCATCGCAAACACCGTCCTATCAGCCAAAGAAGCTGCATCTAATGGCGTAAAAGAAATCGTTCTTACAGGAGTGAACATCGGTGATTTCGGAAAGAATAATAATGAAACATTCTTTGACTTGGTTAAAGCATTAGATCAGATAAATGGCATCGAAAGAATCCGAATCTCTTCCATAGAACCGAATCTCCTGACGAATGAAATCATTACTTATGTAGCGAATTCAGAAAGATTTGTTGCTCATTTCCACATCCCATTGCAATCCGGTTCGGATAAAATCCTTAAAGCCATGCGCAGGAAATATGAACGCGAATTATATGCCGATAGAGTTGCGCTCATCAAAGATATAATGCCCGATTGCTGCATTGGTGCTGATGTTATTACTGGCTTTCCCTCCGAGACAGAGGAAGATTTTCTGGATACTTATCGTTTCATTAATCAACTTGATATTTCTTATCTCCATGTCTTCACCTATTCCGAAAGAGACGATACTACAGCCCTTAGAATCAAGGAAGTTGTGCCAGGTAATATAAGACATCAACGAACAGAAATGCTAAAGATTCTCTCTGAAAAGAAGAAGCGTTTCTTCTATGAACAACATCAAGGGAAGAAGATGAAAGTCCTCTTTGAGATGGAGCATGAAAACGGCGATATGAAAGGCTTCACAGAGAATTATATCAAAGTAAAGACCGCCTACGATCCTTTATTATACAATGAAATCATAGATGTAAAACTCTGTGATATGGATGCCGACGGAGAGATGCTTATCCAGCTTCCCATGGAGATATTTGTTTAAAATTATTACTAAAAACAACCATACATGTACCCTACCTTCGCCGATTTCTTTAGAGACTTAACAGGATGGCAATTGCCTTTTCCATTTACCTTAATACAATCCTTTGGTTTATTGGTGGCATGTTCATTTCTCTTTGCTGCATGGTGCCTCACCATCGAATTAAAGAGGAAAGAAGCCGATGGTCTCCTCAAACCTTTCACTAAAATCACAAAGAAGGGTGAAGAAATTATTCATCCATACATGGTAGTCGGCAATGCAACGATAGTCGCTGCTATCTTTGGTTTTCTTGGCAGCAAGATATTTGATTTCTTAGAGAATCCTTCTGAATTCTCTGACTTCCTTCATAACCCCGGTGCCAATATCTTCAGTGGTTTGACCTTCTATGGAGGCTTGATCATTGCGGCATTCGCAGTCGTTTATTATACCCGCAAGAATGGCATCCCTCCTATCCACATGGTTGATGCTACAGCCCCTTCTTTGATGCTTGCTTATGGTGTCGGAAGGATTGGTTGCCAGGTAGCTGGCGATGGCGATTGGGGTATCAATAATCTTGCTCCTAAGCCGGGCTGGATGAGCTTTCTTCCTGATTGGTTTTGGGCATATAAGTATCCGCATAATGTGATAGGAGAAGGCATTCCGATTCCTGGCTGCGAAGGCAATCATTGTTTCCAATTACCCGAGCCCGTCTTCCCAACTCCTTTATATGAAGCCATAACCTGTATTCTTTTATTCTTTCTTCTCTGGTCATTCCGAAAGAAAATTAAAGCTCCCGGAGTCATGTTTTGTTTCTATCTCATCCTGAATGGAATAGAGCGATTCGCCATTGAATCTATCCGAATTAATACCCAATATCATATCTTCGGAATCGGAATAACACAGGCACAAATCATATCTCCAATAATGTTTCTACTTGGAGTAACAGGGGTTATTTATTTCAACAGGAAATATAAATCTAAATTACTGCTGGGTTGAATACACCAATTGAAATTGAAATGGATTCAATCGTATTCCATTTTTTTATCTTGGTATAAACAAATCCATAGTCATTAAATCTAAATCTAATTTAGTAAATGAATCTTGATAGCATAGGTCCTCAAGCCATTGAAATCATTAAGAATGTCGGGGCTTTCATTCGCATGGAAGCTACCAAGTTCAATTCCTCTTTCATAGAATACAAAGGCAAGAACGACTTGGTTTCTTATGTTGATAAGACCGCCGAGAAACTATTAGTTGAAGAACTTCAAAAACTGATTCCTTCTTCGGGATTCATTACCGAAGAGAAGACTATCAATAAACTTTCTGACGATTATAATTGGATAATTGATCCCTTGGATGGCACTACTAATTTCATTCATGGGTTGCCATGTTACTGTATCAGCGTGGCTTTGCAGCATGATGGCAAGATTGTTTTGGGAATCGTTTATGAAATCAATGCTGATGAATGTTTCTATTCCTGGGAAGGCACTGATGCTTTCTTGAATGGCAAAATCATTCATGTTTCTGCTGTCGAATCGTTGGATAAATCTTTGGTTGCAACCGGCTTTCCAAATATCAAATTCGACAGGATGAAAAACTATATGGAAGTCTTTGATTATTGCATGAAGAATACGCATGGGCTTCGTCGCATTGGCTCTGCTGCTGCCGACTTGGCTTATGTTGCCTGCGGAAGGTTTGAAGTCTTTTATGAGTATGGTTTGAATCCCTGGGATGTTGCTGCCGGTGCTTTTATTGTTCAGCAAGCGGGTGGTAAAGTAGCTGATTTTAAAGGCGGCAATAATTATTTATTCGGCGAAGAAATCATTGCCTGCAACAATCATACCTTCAATTCTTTTCTTTCTGTTATCAAACAAAGTTTTCATTGAGAATGTTGTAATGATATTCTTCCTCATCGTCGTGTTGCAGTCCCGCCAATGCGGGTCTATCACACTACGATGAAAATAAAATCTAAATTCGATTATTAAACTATCCACGTTCCTGTCGGCTTTTCCTGCCGGCAGGTTTAAATCAGTAATCAAAGGAATCTGCTTACCTTTCATTAAATTATTCATGTTATTAATATTATATGAATCTGTTATTTCTTATTACATCACTATTATATACAGCAAAAAAGTTTGGACAAGGGAACATGTAGCACGGACAATATTGTCCGTGCTACAAACAATATTGTCCGTGCTACAAACAATATTGTCCGTGCTACAAACAATATTGTCCGTGCTACAAACAATATTGTCCGTGCTACAAACAACATTGTCCGTGCTACAAACAACATTGTCCGTGCTACAAACAACATTGTCCGTGCTACAAACAATATTGTCCGTGCTACAAACAACATTGTCCGTGCTACAAACAATATTGTCCGTGCTACAAACAATATTGTCCGTACTACAAACAATATTGTTACGACATCAAACATCCTTAAACGATCTTTTTACCTGATTTTTTTAACCCTCTTTTGCACTACTGTCATCATCATCATTATTTAATGATACCAAATTAAAGTGAATAACAACACCAAACTTCACCATATGATGGTGAAATATGTTTTTACTGTCAAAGCCACAAATTACCAAAGTTCCAGACTTTGGTAAAGTTTATTCTCACAGTCCGATTGCCTAAAAAGGCAAAAAGAAGGTTTTGGAAGGGGAATTAAGTAATCGGCACTCCTTATATATAGCAGCTATTTTGAGAAGTTTTTGGGAATGGGGGGTTGGAATACAGATTTGTTTGGTAATTTTGCACTCGCTGACTTGCGCCATTAGGTTGCGGGCATTAATGAATTATAAAGATGGAAAATACAAAAATTAATATTATTAATTATGATTATTTAATTACAGATTCTTGTGGTTCGGCTCGCATATTAGTTGAAATATTTGAAACTGTTGAAACAAGAAATGAAATATTTTTTATTCAACTCAAACCATCAGTTGTTAAATCTTTTACTTGTATAAAAGGTGATGAATTGACAAAAGCAATTGCTAATCCATTTGAAAGAAGGAAGAATCAATATGGTGACCAAAATAAAGCTATTGATGAAATTTTTTATAAAATTTTTGGTACAAAAATTGCATTTAAACGTATACATATATCCCATTGAATACAAAAAAGAAAATACAAATAAGCATTGGAATATTTTTATTGATATTAATTATCACTAACCCAAGCAAAGAAGATTTCCAAAATTATATAGGTTATCCGAAAGGAATTGAACATAAATCTTCGACAGATCAAATTGATAAGCGTGTTATGAATTTTATTATATTCTCAATTTACGAACATGATAAAATTTTTTATAAAATTGATGATGATGATAAAGTAGATTTTGATAATATTCGTTCAACTATTAAAGTAAATTATATAGGGATATTTAAAAATTTTATACACTTATACAAAGGTCTAAGTCCATTAGAAATTGCTGCTATGGAAAAAGCTAAAGCGGATTCAGTAATAGCTGTTGAAGGTGCTGCAAGAGCTGAAAGAGAAGCTTATACTCAAGATTCTCTTGCAAGGGTAAAAATGATACAAGATGAAGCAGATAGACGTGCAGCAAGTATTAAAAGAAGAAAATATTAATAATACTTGATAATGGATATTAGAGATCAAATTTTAAAATTATTATATGGGAAGTCTGTATATGATTTAATGTCTATAGAGAATGATATTCGTTATGCCTCAAATGAAATGGAAGGACTTTGTAAACAAGGATATGTTGGATTTGGAAATGGCTTATATTATATTACTGAATCTGGAAAGAAATTTATTGAAGAAGGAGGCTTTACTGAAGAAAAAGAAAGAACAAAAAAAAGTGAACAAGAAAATATTGAATTAAAGAAGTTGCAAATGGAAAATTTAACTCTCAATAATGAGAATCTTAATTATCAAAAAACGATAAGGAATTTGAATGAAAGATTGTTATTTATTAATGTCATAAAATCTTATTGGTGGTTATGGACTACGGCATTTGGAATAGGATGCTTTATCGCAAATCTTTTTAAATGATTGGAATTCCTGATTCCTTTTTCTTCTTCAAGTAGTACCCCACCACCACCCTTCTCAAATCCTTTCTCATCGTTGAGTGATAGTAGCCTTTTCGGGCTGCTGCAACACAACGATGATGAAGATTATTATTCGAATTGTTTTTGAGAATAGACTATGGACATCACGCCCATTCTTAACTCTCCATTCTCAACTCATTTTCCTATCTTTGCAGCCATAATAAAATAAATTGAATGAAGGTCAAGGAAGCAATAAAAATAATTGAAGACGATGGATGGTATTTGGATCGGCAAAAAGGAAGCCACAAACAATATAAACACAAAGTCAAGAAAGGATTAGTAACGATTGCAGCACATAAATTATCTGATGACCTCGACAAAGGAACAGTAAACAGTATATTAAAACAAGCACAAATAAAATGAAAAACTTAAAGAAATACTTAGTGATTTTTGAAAAGACAAGAAGCGGCTATAGCTGCTATGTACCAGATTTACCAGGCTGTGTAGCCACCGGTAAAACAAAGGAAAATGCCGAAAAGAATATTGCAGAAGCAATACAATTTCACTTGGAAGGAATGGAAGCAGAAGGGTTGAAATTACCTGTGCCAAAAACAGAAAGCGAACTAATGTTCTTTACTTTTTAGAAATTTCAGATTCCTTTTTCTTCTTCAAGTAATACCCCGCCACCACCCTTCTCAAATCCTTTTTAATCGTTGTGTGATAGTAGCCTTTTCGGGCTGCTGCAACACAACGATGATGAAGATTATAAACAACGAAAGGATTCCTATCTTTGCACCCTAATAAATTAAATTATGAAGTCATTAATTATATCACCAAAGAGTAAAGAGGAACTGAAGTTTGTTGAAGCCTTGTTAAACAAATTAGGCGTTGCAACAAAAGCCTTGACAGAAGAAGAAATTGAAGATGCAGGCTTGTCCTTGCTGATGAAAGATGTTGACAGAACTAAAAAGGTTAGTAAAGAGGTAATCATGAAGAAGCTCAAAGCCTGATGGAGATTACGTTTCTTGATAAATTCAATAAGGATTTAGATAAGATTAAAGATAAAACGGCTTTGAAATCGGTGCAACATCTTATTCAGAAAGCAGAACTTGCCAACAACCTTCATGACCTTCCCCATGTGAAGAAATTGGAAGGATACAAGTCTGCCATTAGAATAAGAATTGGGGATTATAGAGTAGGAATATTTATGAAGGGAAACACAATTGAATTTGCAAGGATAGTGCATCGGAAAGATATTTATAGATCATTTCCATAAGGACCTTAACTCCTTTTAGAATTATGAATAAAGACGAATGCACCAAGATAGGCTTCATTGCGAAGCTTCATGGTTATAAGGGCGAGGTAACTATCATTATTGATAAGGAGTTTGAGGATGCTTTGATTATTGAAGATATTAAAACTTTATTGGTAGAGATTAATGACCAGTTGATTCCTCATTTCATTGAGAAGATGGGGGGCGATAGTTCTTGTATGTATGTTTTATTTGAGGATATTAATACTGAAGCTGCGGCTAAGAAATTATGCAAGCATTCTGTCTATCTTCAGAACAAAGATATTCCGAAATCAAAGAAACCGAAGGATGATATTGCGGCTTTAATTGGCTTCATGATTATGGATAAGGAGCATGGGGAATTAGGTATTGTGGATGCTATTCTTGAATTCCCTTCCCAACTGCTTCTGCAATTAAAATATAAAAGCAAGGAAGTCTTAATCCCTCTGACAGAGCCATTAGTAAGCTCTATCAACCAAAAAAAGAAAATCATCAATGTGGATTTGCCGGAAGGGTTTTTAGAGATTTGAGTATTTAGTTAATCTTTACCCATGACAGTCCCCGAAATACATCAAACTCTAATATTCCATTTTGTTTGGTATAATAGATTCTCCAAATACCATTAATACCAGTGCTTGCCCAATAAGTAGTATCAAGTTGAATGATATCTACATTATTATAATTGATATTATTTATCAAAACATTATTTTGCAAACTATCAATAATGAGATAATCATAAAAGCCTTCATGATATGGAGGTGATTGTGATGATGAGCTAAAAATAACATCGTAACTTAAATTTGGACTATTCAAATTATAGGCTGTTTGAATTACAAAAGTATCTGTGGTGCTTCTTTTAAAGTGTTCTATCGTATCATATAAATTAATATAAAAAGTTGAGCATCCATTATTAAACGATGTAAACATGGTATCCATAGTCCGGGAAACTATAGCTGTATCATATAAACCCGTATTGCTTTTAAAGACTAAAGTTTCGTGATTGGAATATAAACAATAAGCATAATCATCTGCTGGAAAATTATCATAGATATAGCAGGGACCTTGTGGTTGTTCCTTTTTAATACATGACCAAAACCCCATACCTATTAATAGGAACGCAATAACTTTTTTCATCCTGGCAAAATTACAAAAATAATTCCTTAAAGTAAATGAGGAAAGATAAATATCAAAAGGATTCACACAAAGTTCGCAAAGAAATTCACAAAGGAAAAAGAGATTTAAAACTTCTTTTCCTTTGTGAATTTCTTTGCGAACTTTGTGTGAATCTTTTTTAGATAATGCTTCCTCTCCCAAACTTTTCTTTAATTAGCACCGATGAAATTATTAATTCAAATTATAACTGCCATGCCTCCGAAGCCTTCATTACTCATCAGCAGAGTATCCAGTATTGTGACGACCACAGGTCTCGGAAGATGCAGAATGCTGTAATCATTAATTTACTTTTTCCTTACAGAAGAATTGTACAGGCTTCGACTTCAAGGTTCATGAAGTCAGGAGTTCAGATTAATTTCTATGGTATCAAACTTACTGAATTTAAAAGAAGAATTTCCTTTCCTATTATTCAAATATATCTTCCATTCAATAAAATCCTATTCCCAAAAATGGTTGTTAATCTTCGGGATATGGACCACATTGGCTGGAAGAATGTTCTCATGCTCTGCCGGATGAACTACATGTTCTGAAAGAATGTTCTCCCGCTCTGCCGGAAGAACTACATGTTCTCGAAGAATGTTCTCATGCTTTGCCTGAAGAACTACATGCTCTGGAAGAATGTTCTCATGCCCTGTCAGATGGACTACATGTTCTGGAAGAATGTTCTCATGCTCTGTCAACAGAACTACATATTATGGAAATATGTAGTTACTATTCGAGGGATTATGGGGAATATTATTGGGAAAAATGATTATAACAAGCTCAAAACTAACTTATTATATACAAGCAAGCCGTTTTCCTTGACCTGGACCAGCCCTCCACCGACGCTTGATGCAGGGGATGATAAAACTGAAATAAAAGCAGAAGAACCAACGGCATAAGAACATTTTTAGAATTTTCATTAAGCAAGAAAAGCTCTCTTCGGAAACGAAGGGAGCTTTTTGTTTCAAATAAAAGAATTACATTTGCAGAATTAAAACTATAAACTGTAAAGCATGAAAAAGATTTATTTAATAATTACAATTACTCTATTAACGATTAACGTCTTTAGCCAGGCGGGGCAATGGACATGGATGAATGGAAGCAATACCAATACTGTGGCGGTTTGGGGAACTCAAGGATCCTTTGCTCCTCTAAATACACCGGTTGGTGTTTACGAAGCTTGTAATTGGACGGACCTGAATGGGAAGTTTTGGATGTATGGCGGCTTAAATTCATCCGACACGGGTCAATATTCTGATCTTTGGGAATTCGATCCCGCGATTAATCAATGGGCTTGGATTAAGGGTCCCGGTATTCCACAGGCAATGCCGACTTATGGGACCCAAGGCATTCCTGCTCCGGCAAATTCTCCCGGTGCGCGGGCTTATGGAACTACTACCTGGGTTGATAACAACAATAATCTGTGGCTCTTTGGCGGATGGAATAATGGATGGGGAGGAATATTTGCCGACCTTTGGATGTATGATATCTCAACCAACGAATGGACTTGGGTAAAAGGTCCTCAGGGACCAAATTCATATACGGGAGTTTATGGAACTAAAGGTATTGCCGATACATCAAATAATCCCCCCGCAAGATGTGAAACCAATGCTACCTGGACAGATGCCGCAAATAACTTATGGATATTTGGCGGACAAACATGGAATAAGTGCTTTAATGATCTTTGGAAATATAATATCGCCACCAATCAATGGACTTGGGTCAGTGGGCTAAATACAATAGGTGGCGCAGGGAATTGGGGAACAATAGGCGTGCCGGATTCAAATAACATTCCCTCCTCTCGAATGATTTATTCAAAATGGAAAGATCATCTTGGGAATTTTTGGCTCTGGGGAGGTTATGATTTTGATTCTATTGGGATCGGAGCTTACAATGATTTATGGAGATACAATCCTGTTTCTAATATCTGGACATGGATGAGCGGAACCGACAGTTTGAATAATAATGGCTTCTGTTTTGGTCCTTGCATCTCTTCTATTTATAATTGTCCTTCGGGAAGGTTTGAGAATCGGGCATGCTATCAAACGGGTTGTGACCAGGAACACTTTCAATTCTATGGAGGAGGTGGGGATTTGAATGCTATTTCAAATGATAACGATCTTTGGGATTATGATGTAGCCCATAATAAATGGACATTGATGAGTGGAAGCCTTCAACAAAATCAGCCTGCTGTCTATGGAACCAAAACAGTTTCAGCAACAACAAATCAACCGGCAGGAATGATGGGCTCCATAGGCTGGACGGATCCGCTGACAAATAGTTTTTGGCTGTTTGGAGGAGTAATAATTTGGACTGGCATCAATGCAGATCATCCCAATACAATGTGGAGGTTTGTTCCCGATTCCACTTGTCCACATGATCCGCATGTTTCAGTAAGTTCATTTACTTTTGATACTTTATCAGGCTGTGCTCCGCTATCCGTTCATTTTATGAATACCAGCATTGGTTCTACAAATTATTTTTGGAATTTCGGGGATAGCAATACCAGCACTTTGGTGAATCCTTCACATACTTTTGATACATCCGGCACCTATACCGTAACTTTAATTATATATGATACTACTGCCTGTGGAATATTTACCGACACTTCCACTCAAACGCTTACCATCACCGTCTTCAATCCGCCAATCCCGCCGATCATTACACAATCAGGCGATACATTAATATCCAGCTTCGTCACGGGCAATCAATGGTTCAAAGATTCTATTTTAATATCAGGTGCCACAAATGAATTATTTATCGGACCATCCACGGGTTGTTATTATGTCATGGAAACAGATTCTCTTGGCTGCACAAGTATTTCGGATACCGTTTGTTTTTCTTTTGCAGGCATCAATGAAATCAGCTACAATCATAGTATGAGTATTTATCCTAATCCTAATGATGGCACATTTGAACTAACTTCTCAACGCGCAATTCCTTCTTCTCAATTTGAAATTAAAGATGTTCTCGGAAGAAATCTATACTCTTATAGTATTTGTAATTTTCAAGGAAAAGAAACATTCACCATTCCTTTAAGTAATGGCATCTACTTCTGGGAAGTGATTACTGATGATGGAATCTTCGCAAAAGGAAAACTCTTGATTCAAAGATAGACGCATAAGTTTGGGAAGTAGTATTCCTATTCTCATCTTTTCCGTAACCTTGCTGCTTTAAATAAAATTTCATTGGCTAATTATCTTCTTACCAAATCATCTTTTGTTCGTGGTGTGCAATGCCAGAAATCCTTGTACCTTTATAAAAACTTTTATAAGGAAAGAGATACGGTAAGTTATCAGCAACAGGCGGTTTTTAATCGCGGCACTACTGTCGGAATCCTTGCCAGACAATTATTTCCGGGAGGCATAGATGTTACTCCCGAATCTATTTTCAAGTATGAGGAATCTGCAAAGAGAACGCAGGAATTAATTGCAGAGGGGAAAGAAATTATATATGAAGCAGCTTTTATTTTCGAAGAAACTTTAGTAGCAATAGATATTCTTGTAAAAGAAAACGGTAGCTGGAAAGCCCTTGAAGTAAAAAGTTCTTTGAGCATCAGCGAAACATATTTGCTGGATGCTGCCCTGCAATATTATGTGATAAAAGGAAGCGGCTTGCCTCTTGAAGATTTCCAGATGGTTTATGTGAACAGAGATTATATTCGTCATGGAGCTATTGATCTGCGGCAATTGTTTATCCGTGAATCTGTAAAGAAGTTCGCAGAAAAGAAAAGTAATTTTATAAAGGAACAAATTCAGATTTCCAAAGCTACATTAGCTCAGGATCATATTCCTGAAATCAAAATCGGAGAGCAATGCTTTCACCCTTATTCTTGTGATTTCATGGGAACTTGCTGGAAAGGCATTCCTGATAACTCTGTCTTTGAAATCGGCGGAATGACAAAACGAAAGATGTTTGAATTATACCACCAGGGATTAGTAAGAATGACTGACATTCCTGATACTTTGGAAATATCGCCATCCTTCAGGATTCAGATTGATGCTGTTAAGAAGAATGAAGTCATCATAGATAGAAAGGGTATTTCCGATTTCCTCAAGACGCTACATTATCCTTTATACTTTCTTGACTTTGAATCCTTCATGCCTGCTGTTCCGGTTTATGAAGGTTCCTATCCTTATGAACATATTCCTTTTCAATATTCTCTTCACTATAAAGATACGAAGGGCGGGCAGTTAAGTCATAAAGAATTCCTTGCAGAAACAGGAATAGATCCCAGGAAAGTATTTGCTGAAAGATTGTTGAATGATACAAAAGAGAAGGGAGATATTTTAGTGTACAATAAAGATTTTGAAAAGAAAATCATGAAAGACCTCGCAAGGCAATTCCCTGAATATCGCGATGCTTTGAGGGAACGTATTTCAAGGATTAAAGATCTTGCCATTCCCTTCGCCAAGAAATATTACTATTCCAAAATCATGCAAGGCTCACATTCTTTGAAAGCTATCCTTCCAGCCTTGGCTCCTGATTTAAAATATGAGGAACTAAAAATCAAAGATGGTAATACTGCAAGCATTACCTTTGAAAGTCTTCAGACGGAAACCGACTTGTTCAAGATTATGGAAGCCCTTGACAATCTTGCTGCATATTGCAAAGTTGATACGCTGGCTATGGTAAAGATAATGGAAGTCTTAGAGCAATTGTGAAACACCTTTCCAGATATTCGCAGCAATAACTTCAGGAGAATAGTTTCCATCAGTAATAAAAATATTCTCCTTTGAATTTAATTTTTTAAAGGCTTCAAAATATTTATCCTTTACAATTTTAAGATTCTCCAGAGTCTCATATAGTTCAATCGAATCTCTGCCTTTATTCAAACGAACCATGCTGATTTCAGGATCAACATCAATAAAAATGTTCAAGTCAGGGCGCAACAATTCGGCACTCAAAGAATTTGCTTCAATAACCCAATCTAAAGACATGTGCACACCTTGATATGCATAAGACGAAAAACAATACCTGTCAGAGATAACGGTAAAGCCCTCATCCAGTTTCTTTAAGATACCATGCGTTTTATTTAACAAATGTTCCAATCTGTCAGCAACAAACAATCCAGCAATAACTCTGTGATCAGCTTCCATTTTATGATTAAATATACTTCTTATCATCGCGCCTATAGGACCATCGGTAGGCTCGCAGGTAAGATAAACTTTATGCCCTTCCTTCTCGAAATTGGCAGCTAAAAACTTCGCTTGCGTACTTTTACCACTGCCATCAATACCTTCTAATGCTATAAATAAATTTTTCTTCATATCCATATTTCTAATTATACCCGACGATTTATTCTGTTGATTTAATATCCCTTTTGAATTCATTTTGATCTTGGCAAAAATAGATTATTAGAAACAAATAAATAAAAGCTGTGTTCTTAAAGTGATGGGCACTAAATTGCTATAAATATTTCTTCATCTCTTAAATAATAGTTTCATACTACTATTTAAGAATATGCCTTTCATAATTCCTTTTCAAAGGTTACTTTTGCAAACTTGTTAAACAATATTTATGATACAGAAAAACAGATTTGAGTACGAAGAGATTCTTCCGGTTATCAGGTTATTTGAATATCCTAAAAAGATAATTATTACAACACATTTTAAGCCCGATGGGGATGCTATGGGGTCTTCATTGGCGATGTATAATTATCTTATTGCAAAGGGACATGATGCGACTGTTATCACTCCTTCCGATTACCCTGAATTTCTTTTTTGGTTGCCTGGAAATGATAAAGTAATTGAATATCCTAAGAATAAAGAATTAGCAGCAAAGTTATTCTCAGAAGCTGATATTATTATTTGTCTGGACTTTAATCAACCGAATAGAACAGAGACATTAGAGGAAGTTATTACTACTTCTAAAGCGAAAAAGATTTTAATTGATCATCATCTTCATCCTGCCTCTTTTTGTGACTATACCTTTTCCTATCCTTTGTCCTGCGCCACTTGCGAGTTGGTTTATCAATTTATTGTTGCAATGGATGACAGTAATATTATAAACAAAGACATTGCCAATTGCATCTATTGCGGAATCATGACGGATACCAATTCCTTTCGATTCGAAACAATGACTGCCGATACTCATAGAATCATTGCAGACTTGATGGATAAAGGAGCCGAGAACTATAAGATTCATGAGAATGTCTTTGACAATTTTTCTTTCGACAGAATGAAGATGGTGGGCTTCTGCATGTATAATAAATTGCAGATGATTCCTCAATTCAAGACAGCGTTTATCAGCCTTTCCAAAGAAGATTTAGAAGAGTTTGAAAGTACTACCGGAGATACAGAAGGCATTGTTAATATTGCTCTTGCAATAAAAGATGTTAAACTCGCCGCCTTCTTTTATGAAACACCGAAGTGTATAAAGATTTCTCTTCGTTCTAAAGGATCTTTCTCTGTAAAGGAAATGGCGCAGAAATATTTTGAAGGTGGCGGACATCGAAATGCATCCGGCGGCAAAGCATTTACTTCTATTGAAGAAGCAATTAATTTATTCGTAAGCATTCTGCCCGAATATCGAGATGAACTACTCAAGTAATTAAGCATGCTTCAAATTATTTTATTCATTAAATCATCGGCAGTTATTTTGTTCTTTGCTTTTCTGTTCTCCTGTAATAGCAGCAAGACCAATCCTCGAGCCGCTGACCTGATGTCTCCTCCTTCCGACAGTATGAAAGAGGCGATGATAAAAAATAATCGCCAGGAAATGCAGATAGAATCAGCAGAGATAGATGCCTTTGCAAAGAAACGAAACTGGAATATGAATACTACAGGCACTGGCTTGAGGTATGAAATATACTATCATGGCACTGGCAATGTCTTCCCGAAGAAAGAGGATTTTGCTACGGTGGCATACTCCTTATATCTTATTGATGGAACTTTGATTTCAAAAGTTACTGCTGATAAACCTGAAATCTTTCAATTATCTAAAACTCCTGTCCCACATGGTTTAGAAGAAGGTGTTACCTATATGAAGGCTGGTGACAAAGCTCATCTTTTATTGCCGAAACATCTTGGATATGGTTTGGTGGGCGATGATAAAAAGATTCCTTATAATTCTATTTTATACTATGATGTGGAGTTGTTGTCGGTGAAGTAAAATTATCTTTCACTGACTTTGAAGTATCAATTATTTTTTGATACTACTCCATAATATCCTTTCAATTCCTGATTCTTTAAAGGATCATCACTCAATCTGAAACTGAAGCTTCATGGTGATGCTTGCAGTTTTATTTTTTGAGTTGGTATTGTTGGTGCCTTGCCATGAAAAATCCTCTGATGAATTCTGGGCAGTGATCTGAAAGACACCCATATTGGCGAATCTTAACTTGCCTAATTTCCCTCCGGCATTAGTTGCGATCTTTTCTGCACGAAGTCTTCCGTCTTGGGTGGCAGATGCTATCATGTCTATCTTTAATTCTGACAGCTTCGAATAAAAATATTCAGGCTCGCGAGAAGATAACTCAACATCTTTATTAATCAGGTCAGTGATCTCGCGGGATACTTTTTCTATCTTATCAATTTCCAAAGATTCTATGGTAACCGTCTGTGTTAATTCATAACCCGTAAAGACTTTTGTTTTAGTCTCATTTTTATCAATCTTTTCATCAAACATTTTCTCAATGCCTACTGAGGAAAATACGATTTCTTTTTCATTAACTCCTTTCGAAATCAAATAGCTTTTGATAACCTCCCTGTCGCTGTTTAGTTCGGTGTATGCTCCTTTCAATTCCATGTTCTTTCTGGTAAAGGAACCTTTCC
>Ga0206816_1133_pt1 | contig 18433 bp, 18 predicted proteins | sample Alteio_BWOrgCont_88_FD_152866 | JGI IMG/M metagenome (GOLD analysis project Ga0206816, IMG submission 152866) | Enriched cells from forest soil in Barre Woods Harvard Forest LTER site, Petersham, Massachusetts, United States -... | ecosystem: Environmental > Terrestrial > Soil > Temperate forest >... | reverse complement strand
TTATAATCCGTTATCATATCATCTAATACCTTTTTATCGCAATGATTTACTTTAATTATGTTTTTTAAACATTCTGTCAATTCATAATCCAAAATTTTACCTTTAAATACTTTCTTCCTATAGTTATAACCATTAATTGCACTCATTTCATCTTTATTTAAATCTGTCAAAGAATCAGGAAGAGTTTTTGGAAATTTTGAATCATTCATTTCAGAAGCATATCGCCCTAATGCAATGGTGTAACTGCTATTATCAATTGCCTTTTCATCGTTCAAATCTATTTGTTTTAAGAAATCATAATAGCTATCTGGAAGGTCTTTGTATGTAATTTTTTTTGTTGATGGGTCGTAATCAACCTTAAACATCCATTTCGGATTTACATAACGGTACTTAATGTTTGATTCCTCATAATTTTTCAACTCTTTACTCAAGCCTGGTGTTGAATGTTTTTTATAAAATTCCTTTTCGGTATTCATAATACTATCAACATAAAATTTGAATTTATCACCGTCCTTAAATTTCCTATAGGCATTTGCTTTTTTATCAAATTCCTATAACAATTCGGCTGCCATATAATTATTATCCTCTCCGCCCTTGCCTGAATAATTTATGGTAGAATCAAAATTTTTATAATTAACCAACAGGTGAATACTATCCCCTGGAATCAAGAACAAATCACTATGTTCATCGCCAATAAGAAGGTCGGCATGCATCGCTTTATTCCAAAGAAATCGCATTGAAAAATTTCCTTTGGAATCAATAGAAACCTTCTCCGCAGTTTCCTGAACCCATTCAATAGGATTGTTATAATAAAACACCGAAACCTCTTTGTTTTCGCCAAGGTTCTTCACTTCACCGGAAATAAAAACTATTTGCGATATACAGGTAAATGCAAATGATAACTGAATAAATACAAGTGCTAATGTTTTCATAGTAATTAGATTTTATTTTTTATAGTCTGCAAATCTAATATAAATATTAATAAACAAAACTTCTCTTCACGTCCTGCTAATTTCCCCCATCCTTCCCCCAGCAAAAACACCACCCATTTCGCCCTCCAAATCCCACTTCCAATCCTCTAAAATAAATCTTTCGAAGAAACTCAAAAAGTTTGGAAGTATTTAGCAAACGTCTGGAAGTATTTACTAACCAATTGGAAGATCGGAGAAACCAATTGGAAGTTTGGAGTAACCAATTGGAAGTTTCGAGCAACCAATTGGAAGTTGGTAGCAAACAAATGGAAGTTGGTTCAAACGATTGGAAGTTGGCTCAAACGATTGGAAGTTTGGAACAACCAATTGGAAGTTCGGAACAACCAAATGGAAGTTCGGAGAAAACAATTTGAAGGTTGCAACACACCTCTGGAAGTCAGCAACCATCCTCCAGACGTTTTTGAGTTATTTTTAATTTTTCGGCTCGAAAAAACAAAAATATAGAACGTGGCTGTTGGTAAGGCTTTATTGTTTTTGTTGGTATACATTTGAAAATTTCAAATTATTAAATAAAGCAGCCATAAATTCACCCTGGGAATCGGATTTTTCACTTAAAACAGCACTTGTTTTTACCTGCTTTTTTGCCATTAAATTCATGCCCTAAAATTCTATTAATAATGGGCTTTATTTCTATTCAGTTTAAAATAAAAAAGTTTTACGGAGAATTTTATAGGTCAACTCTTATAGGGATGAAGACAACAGATTTCTTGAAGAGATGTATGACGAACTAAGAAAAAATCTTAATGAGCTTTGCAATCCCTGAATTCGTAATGAAAGTATAATTCCTTCCTGAATCGACTTTTCTAATTCTTAACCCGTTTATGTTTCCAACGACGGTGAGACCATAGCCATATCTCTGGTTTCTTAATGATTTCCTGTTCTAATCTTTTGATGAATGTTTCAGAGATTTCATTCTCAATAGTATCTTTCGGATGCTCGAATAATAGTTCTGCTGATATTTCATAATACCCTCTTTTGACTCTGTCTATATTGATGAAGACTATTGGTGAGTCGAGTTTCTTTCCGATCTTCTCTGCCCCTGTGAATACAGGGGTTTCCTGGTTTAGGAACATTGTCCAATAAGCTGTTTCAGGGGGAGGGGTTTGATCTGCAATGAAGGCTGTTGCTGTTATGGAATTCTTATTCGCAAGCATATCACGCAGGGTGGAATGCACCTTTATCAAACGGGTTCCAAACATGGTGCGAGTTTTTACCATGAGGTCTTCAAAGTATTTATTCGATAAGGGTTTATAGATAACATAGAGCTGATATTTGGTTTGTAAAGTAAAGGAAGAGCCCGCCATTTCCCAGTTTCCATAATGTCCCATCAGGAGGATAAGGCTTTTCTTCTCTTCAAATAACTTATCAAACAAGGCAGTATCCTTAAATTTAATATGCTTTAGGGTTTGTTTTCTTGACATGGTTAATTTTTTAAAACTTTCCAGGGTCAGGTCGCAGAGATAGGCGTAATATATCTTGCTAAGTCTATTAATTTCCTTGGTGCTCTTTTCAGGAAATGACTTACGGAGATTTTGTTCTACGACATTTCTTCGATATTTGATGATATAATACAGAAAGAAATACATGACATCAGATATTCTATACATCAACCAAAACGGAAGAAAGGAAAGGAGATATATGAACGGGAGAATTAAATAAAATAGGAAACCTTGCATGGCGCAAAGATACTTTTTTTAGTTATTAGTTATGAAGTATGAGTTATGAGTATGCACAAACAGTGAACAGTGAATAATACCACACTATTCACTGTTCACCATTAACTATTCACTATTCACTGATTTTTCTATTTTTGCATCATGAATAAAAGGAAAAGGTTTTGGTTAGTTTTAATATCTCTGTCACTCGGTACGGGGCTTTCAGCATTGATGTTAATTTCACATTATAAGACTGCGAATTCACAATTGATGGGGAATATCTTTATCAATTTACTATTCTCAATTGCTATTGTAGTAGGTATTTCCATCTTCTTTTCCAGAATGAAAAAATAATAATAATGGTGAATAAAAAGAATATATTATTAGGCGCACTTTGGTTGATTATTCAACAATTTGCTTTTGCTCAATCATCTGGAAAAGAAGAAAAGATTCAAGTTTTTCAAAGCGCTCAAATGGATTCATTGGAGCAACAATATATTGAATACAATGCCCATAAAACAACCCAAACAGGCTATAGAGTTCAGATTTATTTTGGCAATCAAAGAGTAAAAGCAAATGATGCTAAAACAAATTTCTTAATGAAATATCCGGATGAAGATGTCTATTTGCTTTATCAGCATCCAAATTATAAAGTGAGAGTTGGAGATTTTAAAACTCGCTTAGAGGCTTATCGGTTTTATAGAAAGATTCATCCTGATTTCGGATCAACTTTCATTGTAAGAGACGATATTAAGAAACGACAAAACTAGTTTCTTAAATCCTTCCCCCAGGATAGTTTTTCTCGAATTGTTTTAAGGAAGTTTTCGTTACTCATTCTTATCAGATTCACACAAAAAATTTCCTTCCTGACGGCTAATTGAACAGAGGACGGAATAGTCACTGACCGAGAGTCTAATGATGCCATAAAGTACTGACTCCTTCCCTCCAATTCCAAAGTAATTACACTCTTATCTGATACAACAATCGGACGAACATTCAAATTATGCGGAGCAATAGGGGTGATAACAAAGTTCTCAGATTGAGGCATCATTATAGGTCCTCCGCAACTCAAGGAATACCCAGTAGAACCTGTAGGTGTAGCTATTATCAATCCATCAGCCCAATAGGTATTCAGATATTCACCATTCAGATAAGTATGAATATTCATCATAGAAGATGTTTCCATCTTGTGAATGGTCAATTCATTCAAACCATAATTTACTTTCCCAAATAAATCAATTGAAGTTTCGAGGCGAAGAAGTGTACGCTTATCCAAAGAAAAATGTCCTTTGTCAAGACTTTCAATTGCAAGAAGAACATTGTCTTTTGAAACTCCAGCAAGGAAGCCCAATCTACCTGTATTAATTCCAACAATAGGAATACCACTATCCCTTACAAATTCTAATGTATCAAGCAATGTCCCATCACCACCGATGCTGAAAAGAAAGTCCACTTTATCTTTTAAATCCTCATGATCATGAAAAGTTCGATAAATGGAATTATTGGTTAAATAAGGAATCAGAAAATCATTTAAAGGTTTATGAATATATATTTCCGCACCAATATTTTCAAGAAGTAACAACACTTTATCAAAAAAAGGATCCGGCTCCGAACTTATAATGCGACTATATATTGCTATCTTCATTTGTAATCAATTTGGTTGCAAAGATAGAAAGAATTACTGTAAGACATTTCAATAGTCAACTAAGTTATTTGATATGTATTAATCAATAATGATAGCAAGAGTATTTCCTTAAATCAAATCAAACAAAGATTCTAAACCTACAGGACGTTCAGTAGTATAACCTTCTGCGTATTGTACATTTATTATTCTACCGAATTCTATGGAACGTGCCAATAAAAAATCCATAAAATCTTTTGTTGAAATAGGAGTTTCAGGTTCATCGGAATCAGGATTATAGAACTGAGATTTAAAGGATTTTATCACTTCAATTTTCTTTTCCATAAATTGGCTAACATCAATTACAAAATCAGGTTTTATATACCTATCTTGAATGTAATGATAAACGGCTTTGGGCTTCCATGAATTTTGAGATTCATTATCATCACCTATAGTTTTAACTTTTATCAGCCCTGAAAGGAAACAACTCTCAGAAATAAGTTGAGATGCTCTTCCATGATCAGGATGACGGTCAGAGATTGCATTGGCAAGAACTATCTCAGGCTGGTACTTTCTTATTTTCTTAATAATCTCAATCTTATTAATAGAATTTATTTCAAATAAACCATCTTCCATAGAGAGCGTCTCTCTGGCATGAATACCCATTAATTTTGTTGAAGCAATACTTTCAGTCGCCCTGATTTCAGGAGTTCCGCGAGTACCTAATTCCCCTCTGGTCAGGTCAATAATTCCAACCTTATTATTAAGATGTAAATGTTTTAAAAGTGTACCGGCGCATCCCAACTCAACATCATCTGGATGAGCACCAAAGGCAAGAATATCTAACTTCATCCAATCTTATTTATTCCCTTTAACCCACTTCACAATATCTGCATCTAATGGAGTAGAATTGGAAGGATGCCATGCAACCCATTTGCCGTTCTCATCAATAAGAAACTTATTAAAATTCCATTTTACAGTGGCATCTGAAACACCATTCAACGACTTATTACAAAGCCATTTATATAATGGTGCAATATCATCTCCTTTAACTGAAATCTTGGAAAACATTGGGAATGTTACGCTATAAGTTTTGGTACAGAAAGTTTTAATTTCAGCATCAGTTCCTGGCTCTTGATGACCGAAATTATTTGCGGGGAAGCCAAGAATAATAAATTTATCTCCACCATAAGTCTTGTAAAGTTCCTCCAACTGTTGATATTGAGGAGTATAACCACATTCAGAAGCGGTATTTACAATCATCACTCGTTTACCCTTTAGTTGGGTAAAGTCGAAGTCTTTCCCATCAATTGTTTTCATCTTGAAGTTATAGAAACTACTCACATTATCCTGTTTGTTACTCAGAAGAAACAGGCTGAACAAAGATATTATTAAAACTACACTTTTCATATTAATTGTTATTTTATAAGATTGCAAATATAAATATCTATTTAGAAATAATCAGCCTGTTATGCCTAAAATGGTGGCTCTTCATCCATATCATTCATCTTCGACTTCCTCGTAATCCTGGAAGGAGCAATAGCATTTTCGTTTGGAATTATAGTATCATAAGCCTCCTCGATGAATTCATGAGAAGTCAGATTTTCAAATTTGGCGAGCCTGTCAATAAATCTCAATTGAATGTCCTTCAATGCTCCATTCCTGTGCTTTGCGATGTTTATCTCAGCCATTCCGAGGGTAGAATTTCCATCTTCGTCTTGAGTAATATTATAATATTCCGGTCTGTAAATAAATAAAACCATGTCGGCATCCTGCTCGATGGCACCAGAATCACGTAAGTCAGAAAGTTGGGGCTTCTTAATTCCACCACGTGATTCAACATTACGACTTAACTGCGAAAGTGCAATAATCGGCACATCTAATTCCTTGGCTATACTCTTCAGAGCCCTTGAAATAGTTGATATCTCCTGCTCGCGATTACCGCCACGAACTCCCTCACCAGTAGTCATTAATTGCAGGTAGTCAATGATGATCAATTCAATATTCTTGGTCGTCTTCAATCTTCGACATTTAGCTCGTAATTCAAAGATTGATAGCGCAGGCGTATCGTCTATGTAAATCGGGGCATCTTCTAATTTAATAATCTTATTATTAAGATGATCCCATTCTGCATTTGTCAGTTGCCCTTTCCGCAATTTATCGGAAGGAATTTCGGTCTCTCCGGCAATCAAACGATTGACCAATTGAATGGACGACATTTCCAAAGAAAAGAATGCCACAGCATGCTTGAATTCAACAGCAGAATTCCTTGCCAAGGAGAGACAAAAGGAAGTCTTTCCCATACCTGGTCTTGCAGCCACGATAATCAAATCAGACTTTTGCCAGCCAGAAGTAACTCGGTCTAAATCGGTGAATCCTGTCCTTACACCAGTAACACCTTCCTCTTGTTTGGCAGCCTTTTCCATGTTCTGGATAGACTCGCGGATGAGGTCGGTCATGTCAGAATATTTCCTTTTAATATTCCCTTCTGCAACTCCAAATAAATTCCGTTCTGCACCATCCAAAAGATTAAAAACATCAATGCTGTCATCAAAGGCATCTCGAATGGTCTCTGATGAAATCCTGATCAACTCCCGCTGAATGTATTTCTGTAAAATAATCCGTGAATGAAACTCAATATTAGCCGCCGAGCCCACACGATTTGTGAGGCTCACAATGTATGAATCGCCACCCACTTCTTCCAGTTCGCCCTTCTTATGCAAGTCATTCCGAACAGTGAGAATATCCACCGGCTGCAAGGCGTGAAATAGCTGGTGAATACTGGTATAAATCTTCTGATGAGCTTCCTTATAAAAACACTCCGGTTTCAATATATCCACAACCTCTGAAATGGCATTTTTCTCTAACATCAAAGCCCCCAACACAGCCTCCTCAAGGTCAAGAGCCTGAGGAGGAAGCTTACCAAGGTTACTTGCTACATTAGCAGTAACGGCAGTCTTTTCGGCAGGTGTAGCCTTCGTATTTTTCTTAAAATTTCCTGTTTTTTCCATGCCGCAAAAATAGGGAATTCTTCGGCAGTTATTGTGTCAAAATTTATTATGGGTTTATTAACAAGTTTGAAGAGTTTTTCAACATGTTATAAACAAAAAGTTTATTCATGTGTTTATAACTTTTTTTGGTACAAAACCCACCTATTTCTAAACCCAGCCTTTGGCGAAGAACCTTAATAATCTCTATTAGACCTCTTTCATAATTGTTCTGTTAAAAGTTTAATGAAAGTCCCGGAGGGACAGTCTTTTGGTAATAAATTGCTCATGAAAAGGAATTAAGTCCCAGAGGGACGACATTTTGGTAATAAATCCTGACTAATATGAAAGGTCGTCCCTCTGGGACTTTAATAGGCATTGTTATGTTATTATTACTACCAAAAGTTCGTCCCTCTGGGACTGAATTATGAAAGAAGTCTAATAAAAGATAATGGACGATATAGGGAGGTATTTAAAAGAAATGGACTTGAGAATAGTTTTGTTCATTTTAATTGGTTATGCAATATATATCTTTGGGAGATATTATAGCTCTAATTATACAGCCAATAAGAATGTAATTTTCTTAATAAAAGTTATTCCAGTCCTTCTTTCATTAACTATAATTATTTCCGGGATGATTAATAAAATACATCATCAATCCTTTGAAGGAACCTTATTGATTGTATTGCTTTTCGTTTCTGTTTTTAGTTTCTTTCCAAAGCTCAATGATTTGTAAGCCTGACTTTTTTCTTCAATCGTTTTGAGATACCATCCGCCATTGCGGTGGTGCATCAAAACGATGAAGAGAGTTATGAATTATGAGTTATTATTTATGAGTTACAACACGACTCATAACTCATAACTTCTTCCTAAAACTTCTTGATAGAATTAAACTTCATGATACCTATCAGCATATCTATGCGGCTCCCCATGGGCTTCTCATAGACATAGATGGTATAGTCGTTTTCGGTCTCGTAATGACTGCCTTCGATGTAGGTATCATCGGCTACGGGTGCCTTGTCTTCCAAGAAAACATATTCATAATTGTAATAGCCTTGTTTGAGGTAAAGAGTGCATTCATAAGCCTTTTCATCAAAGTTGTAGGTGAGCAAAGATTTATTATTTATTCTCCAATCGGTCAGTCCACCAAATATATAGAAGTTTCCATTAGTCTGCGGGGAATCATAAGGCAATGAAAAATGGACATACGTATAATCACATTCGAGGTCTGAATCCGTGCCGTCCTGAGTATGTATGAAATATTTTCCATTCAGATCGCTCTCGGAAGAATATCGTTGCTTGGCACGGTTCGGATCGCCATAAAGATCGGCAGTATAGATATTGGTGGTGGAATCTTTGATAAGTCTTTCCGTCCTTTCGGTGCGGGTCTTGATAGTGCGGGTATCAAACCAACGGAACTCATTGCTGCCATTAAAAACATTGCCTTCCTGATAATAAAAATCAAGCACCTGGTCTTGCTGGAAGGTAGGTTTAATATCCGTGAGGGCATTGTCCCATCGCCCGTTCTGACGGATGACTACATTTAATTCATCATTAAGACCATAAGTCATATTATTTGAATAAATAACCTTGAAATCTATGTGCTGCTGACGGAAACGTTCCTTAATCGAGGTGGGCTGATTGATTTCTGCCTTGATAGTAACCTTACGATCAACAATCATGAAGCGTCTGGTAAGGACTAATTTGTCCTGATCGCCATCCTGATAAACTTTGATGATGTAATTACCTGACTTGATAGGTCGAATACTTTCATTGGGAAAAGAGAGGGAGTAATGTGTGAATAATTGATAGGTATTATAGGAAGAACGGTAGTCGCGAATGCGGTCTTCGGTATAACCCTTCACGACATCAAAGAAGTTGATATCACTGGGCTGCCAATGAGAATCACAATGAATGAAAGTATAGGAGAAGTCTTTGGTACCTCCATCCATATCATCAAAACTTAAGAGCAATCTATCTGAAGTTTTCATGCTTATCACTTCATCAGAGAGCTGATCGTTAGTGGAATTGGGATCACCTAAATCATGATGAAGCATAACCGTTTTAATGTTCGGCATATATTCATAATCTTCATAGCGAAGGTGATTGTCGGTGGAATAATAATCAGGAGTTTGTGCTTGGGAAGAAAGATTCAACACTAAGACACTAAGGGCAATAAGTTTCACTAAGTTCTTCTTAGTGTTTCTTAGTGTCCTTAGTGCCTTAGTGTTGAAATTAAACAACATTTTCTATATAGTTTCCAATTCTATCAAATCATTGAAAGCCTTCTCCCACACCTTTGTTTGCTGGGATAGAAGCAGTTCCATCTTATGATATTTATCCATCAATTCTTTTCTCTTATTGACATCAGCATAGACTTCTGGCTTTGCAAGTTCATTCTCTACATCATGCTTATCGGCTTCTATCTTTGCTAATTCTTCTTCGTATTTCTTTACTGTCTTTGAGAGTTGCTGAACTTTCTTTTTCTGGTCTGCTTCTTTCTGCTTATCTACTGCGTTATCGGCTTTGTTTTTGGGAATCTCTATGGCTTTAGCAGGTTCTTTCTTTACATCCGAACCATTCTTCTTTCGCTTCTCTTCCCACTCTTCAAATTCATCATAAGTGCCCGGATATTCCTTAATCTTCTTATCTTCGATGTACCATATTTTATTAGCAATGGCAGACAAGAAGAACCGATCATGCGATACAACAATAAAGGTTCCTTCGTATTGATTCAAAACCTTAATCAACATATTCACCGATTGAATATCCAAGTGATTGGTAGGCTCATCCAGTAGCAGGAAATTAGAATCCATCAACAATGATTTAGCCAAAGCAACTCTTGATTTCTCACCTCCCGAAAGAACTTTTATCTTCTTAAAAACATCATCGCCATGAAAGAGAAATGAACCTAATAAAGTCCTTAAGGTAGTTTCATTCTGACCGGGAGTTAGATCAATTAATTCCTCCATCAGGTTGTTATTAATATTCAATGCCTCCAACTGATGCTGGGCATAGAAAGTCTTCGTGACATTATACCCCAATTCCCTTGTCCCCTGGAACTCTTCGCAGCCATCTATCATGCGGAGCAGCGTAGATTTCCCTCTACCATTAGCACCAATCAATGCAATCTTATCGCCTCTTAAAATTGTTGCTTCGGCATCCTTTAATATTTCAATCCCTGGATAAGATTTACTGGCATGTTTCAATTCAACAATCGTCTTGCCTGGTTGCTTGGTGAACTTAAACGAGAACTTAATAGTAGCATTATCCGACTCCACATTCTCTATCCTTTCCAGCTTATCCAATTGCTTGATTCGCGACTGTGCCATCTTCGCCTTGGAAGCCTTGGCACGGAAACGATTAATCAACTGTTCCTGCTCCTTGATATAGATCTGCTGGTTAGCAAACTGGCTCTTCTGTAGCTCCTCACGCTCTACTTTTTCTATTCGATATTGAGAATAATTCCCTACATATTGTGTGAGCTTTTGATTCGCCACTTCCACAATTCTATTACAAATCTTATCTAAGAAATACCTATCGTGAGACACAATCACCACAGCCCCTTCATACTTAACGAGGTAGTCCTCAATCCATTTGATAGAAGGCAAATCCAAGTGATTGGTTGGCTCATCGAGCAACAACAAATCAGGCTTCTGCAAAAGAATCTTGGCAAGCATTACCCGCATCCGCCATCCTCCCGAAAATTCCTTCAAAGGGCGCGTCAGATCTTTCGTTTCAAAGCCCAATCCCTCCAAAACTTTCTCTGCTTTATGTTTGGTATTGTATCCGTCCAAGACTTCAAATTCATGCTGCTTATCATGCAACTCGTGCATGATTTCTTCCGAATGATCATGCTCCATTCGAATCAAAATCTTATCAATCTCATCATGCAATTGATTCTCTCTTTCGAACGCCTCACACGCCACCGTCAAGATATCATCCTCCGATTCATAAGACAGCAAATCCTGGTTCAGGAAGCCCAACTTAATATCCTTACGCATGGTAATCTCGCCACTTTCGATACCATATTCACCCACGATAATCCTCAACAAAGTAGATTTCCCGGTACCATTCGCCCCAATCAAACCGATCTTTTGCTTCGGTTTAATGTGCCAGCTCGCATCCTTATAAAGATACCTCGAGCCGAATTCAAAACTGATATTATTTAATACTAACATTTTCTTTTATAAGCCGCAAAGATAGCAATCCACCGTGAGGGCATGATGAAGTCGGTTGTCAAAATGGTACAGATTATTGTTTCTGCTTTTCCAATTTGTCAAATAAATCAGAAAGTTCTTGCGTAGTTATTACATTCATAAACTTTTTAGCAATTAATCCATTGCAGAGTACTTTATCTCCGGTCCAAAGTTTTCCCTTTAGATGTTTTGTTAAAGCAACAAATGACGTATCATCAGGGTCTATATCTTCCAGTAATCTCTCTGCAAAAAGCAAATGTTTTAATGGAATAAGTTCTTCTGCAATAAAGGTGATTTTTTGAGTGGTAATATGAATAATGTCTTCCAATTCTGTTTTAGTATAACCAGTCAATTTAAGAAGTTTTTCCTGATGTTTAACCAATTCATGTCTTAACTTAAAGGTAGAATAAAATTCAAAATGCCCCTTTGAAAGAAACAATATTTTCCCAATATTACCTCTTGAATTAAGTATTGAACTGAAGGCAATATTTGTATCTACAATTAGCTTCACTTAATAAGCTTTTTACGGAGCTTCTTCCAACTTCCTTTTTTCACTTCCTTAATCAATTTATCAATGTCCTCCTGGGATGCTTTTGATTTTGAAGTAACCTCCTTATATCTTGCATAATCAACCATATTTTGCAAGTCCTCAATATTCGTAGAAGCAGGGAGGCGAATGATAATTTCTTTATCTGTTCTTTCTATTAACATGATTTTATTTTTATTAGGCTGCAAAGATACGAATCTTTTCGGGCTTGTTTTTAATACCAATCATCATCGTCTTGATGCACCACCGCCAAGCGGATGGTATCTCAAAACGATGAAAGAAAATTCTACGCTATATGATTTCTTGAACACATCCTGAAAAGTTTTTCTTCTTTCAGATTTTGATAGCTATTTTATTAAATCCAAATAGTACAAAAACTTGCCTATCACTATAAAAGCAACTGGACTAAACATCGAAATTGTAAAATACCAAACAAAAAGTTTTCTATTATTATAGGGATACCTTATTAATAATTTTTTGTATCTATTGTTATGAATTATAAGCAAGTAATTAATTACAATACAAGGCAACATAAACAACACAAAAAAATTAGCCAAATTATTTAAAGGCGGATAAGGAATATTAAAATTAATATCATAAAATTTAAGATGACCTTGTCTTTGAAGAAACATCGTAGGGAGAAAAAAATTAGCAGTCATTGCCATACACATTGCAAACATAGATTTTATTTTCAAGTTGCGTTCATCCTTTTCTTTAACCATTAAATTGGTAATACAATCCACCCAAATCAAATAATATATTCTCATAAATAATCTATTACTTTTTTCTTATTCACCCCGCAAAAATACTAAATCCTCCTCAAATAGCTCTGTTGAGCAGTTTTTTTCCTTTTGGAATAGGATATATTGTCCTTTCTGGTGCTGATAAAATCCCCCTTCCCCAAGCATTACCAGCTATAACATAAGGAGTGGATAATGGTATTAAAAGAAGATTATTCCTTATAAACCTTTTTTAAAGAGAAAATGCCCAGGGAAACGGTTTTGAAAAAATTGAATTAAGAGAAATAGTAGAAAGTGTACTTTGGAGAGAATAGTAAAAGGTGGAAGTCTTCGGAAGAACACTTTTGGAGACTTCCAACTAATTAGAAATCCCAGAAAGTGTACTTTTGGAGACTTCCATCTTTTCCTAAATACCAAAAAGTACACTTTTTGCATATTTCACTTTTCACAAAACAGTCAAAAGTTTACTTTTGGAGACTTCCACCTTTTCCTATTCTCTCCAAAGTACACTTTCTATTATTTCTTCAAAAACGACTTTTTGACTTTTTGAAAAAGTACACTTTCTGGTATTTCTCAAAAGTTGCATTTTGTAAAAGTATCCTTAAAACAGAATTGGACCGATTTCAAGATTCCCTACTCCTATCCTTTTATGAATGCGACCCCTTGGGAGCATCAATAAAAGGAGGATGCTGATTATAATACTTCATGGTATTCGCCTCTTTGAAAATAGTATTCTCTCCAGATTAACGGGCGATTAGGTATCTTTGAACCCTGAATAGCAGTGCTGAAATGATTAAATTCTTCTCAAAATATATTATCTTTCTCCTAAGCTTATTTATTGTTAATTTATCATTGACTATTGCTCCCTGTATGGCGCAATGGACTTGGATGAATGGCAGCGATACGATCCATTCTTTGGGACATTTCGGTACGCAAGGAAGTTTTGCTGCCATTAATACGCCGCCAGCTCTCTATGAAGCTGGCGACTGGACGGATAAACAGGGCTACTTCTGGCTTTTCGGAGGGATCAGTAACCCCTTGAATGGAAATACCTTTGGTCAATGTGAATATGCCGATCTTTGGAAGTTTGATGCCTCGATAAATCAATGGGATTGGGTCAAAGGACCGGGTACTTACAATCAAGCGGGAGTCTATGGTGTGCAAGGGATTCCATCGCCTTCCAATAATCCGGGAGGCAGAGGCTGGGGCACTGTTACCTGGGTTGATACGGCAGGAGATCTATGGTTATTTGGTGGCTGGGGCTGGGATGTGAATGGGCATCATGTACTTTTAAACGATCTTTGGAAATATTCCATTCCAACCGACGAATGGACGTGGATGAAAGGCTCTGATGATTCGTTGGATTACCCTGTTTATGGCACTCTTGGAATGCCTGACAGTGCCAATACCCCCGGAGGCATGTTTGAAGTAAGCACATCGTGGACAGATGCTAATGATAACTTATGGTTTTTCGGGGGAAATCAGGAGAATAATCTTTGGAAATACAGTCCTTCCATAAATGAATGGGCATTGATGAAGACAGGCTCCGGTATTGGAATCTATGGCACTAAAGGTGTCCCAGATCCTAACAATATTCCGGGCGGAAGATGGTGCTATACCCATTGGAAAGATATGAATGATAATCTCTGGCTGTTCGGGGGCTTGGGAAATGATAAACGCGATTCATCCGGCAACCTGAATGACCTCTGGAGATATACCATAGCAACGAATTCATGGACCTGGATGGGGGGATCAGACACTGCTCAGTCCTTAGGAATGAAAGGCGGTATGTGTGTGCCCTCTGTTGATTCAAGTTACCCATCTGCAAGGTATGAAACCCGTGCCTGCTGGACACTTCCATGTGATAACTTTATGTTCTATGGAGGCTGGTCCGGGGAATATCAGGAGAAAAACGATCTCTGGAACTACAATGTCAGCACCAACGAATGGACATGGATGAGCGGGCTGTTTAATGACACCATGCAAGCTAATTATGGCACCAGATTAACCCCAAATACCTCCAATAATCCTGGTGGGAGATTCGGAGCCATCGCCTGGACGGATGCGAATGAAAACTTATGGCTCTTCGGTGGCTCTAAGGTCGGAAGCATTTCATTGAATGATATGTGGAGATACGTTCGTGATACATCCTGCCCTGTGATTGGTCATGTTGGCAATGTAATAAGTTCCTTTTCTGTTGATTCCAGTGAATGTGTCAATGCCACCGTCAATCTTAGCAACACAAGCGTCAATGCCATCGCCTATAATTGGGACTTCGGAGATGGAAATACCAGCCCTGCCTTCAATCCGAGCCATACTTACGACACTGTTGGGACTTATACCATCACTTTGATTGTATATTCCGGATGTGATAACAGATCAGATACAAGCCGCAAGACGATACAGGTACATCCCTTTGCTGTTGCGGCATTCAATGCTGATTCTCTCATAGGATGCGATAGTCTTACTGTCAATTTCACTAATACCAGCACCAATTCTACCTCTTATCTCTGGAACTTCGGAGATGGAAACACGAGTCCAGCCATCAATCCAACACATAGTTACCATGACACCGGCAATTATAATGTTACCTTGATTGCATATAATGATGCGGGGTGCAATGATACTGTAACACGCGCTAAATTTGTCTCCATCATCCACCCATTCGTCATCAGTAAGTTTGGTATCACCAATATGAATGAAGGATGTGCGCCTTTCACCGCCAATTTTATTAATACATCAATCAATGCCACTGCTTATGAATGGCAATTTGGTGATGGAAGCACTGCTACTGCCATGAATCCGACACATATCTATAATGATTCAGGGCTTTATAACATCACACTTATCGCCAGCAACCCCACGGGGGTATGTAATCCTAAGCCCGACACCCTTATTCTTCATGATTATATCAAAGTTGATACGTGCATCATCACCCAGCTCTATCCAAGCCTTAATAATGGCAACTTCACCTTAGATTATACCACCACAGTGCCCGCCACCTTTATGGTAATTGATGTTTTAGGACAAACGCTCATCAATTACCCTTTGCCAAAACTATCCGGCAGTGAAGCGTTCTTCACCCCCAATCTTGCCAATGCACTTTATCTCTGGGAAATAGTTTCGGATGCCGGCATTCTTGCCAAAGGAAAGTTTGAAGTCATGAGATAACAATTATCATATCTTTGCCGACCCTGACATAATTCATGCATCTCTAAACACATTCCAAATGAACCTTTTCAAAAACCATATCAATGAATAAAATAATCAGGTACCTGCTGGTCTCCCATTGGATAATGGGCAAGAGAACCAGTTTCAAGAACTTCGAGACCAAAGAAATGTATTACAAATTAGAAGGCTTGAAGATACCTTTCCTCATCAGCACCATCAAATACATCGAAGGCAAAAAGCGGCACTGCATCATTCATTTCATCAACGGAACGTGTATCTCCTTCCCCAAGAGCATAGGCTTCTTCAGCCCTTATCTCGCGGCAAATCACTTCGGAAGATTCCACAAAGGCTTCATCATGAATTTCCATTGCATACTCTTTATCAATGAAGTCGAAGGATGTGTGGCAATGATGGGAAATGATGATTGGTGCCCCATCTCAAGACGCGAAACAGCCATATTCTTAGAGACTTTCGGACGCTTTGTAAAATTCAAAGGCATCAGGCAAAGAAGAAAATAGGGAGGCAGGGAGGAATAGGGGAATAAGGGAATAGAGGTATAGGGTATAAGTTTGGTACATTAGACCTCTTTCATAATTAAGGCAAAATAATGTGGCTAAAGCCCCGTAAGTCGTGCGTTTCAATAACCCCCCGATTAATCGGGGGGTTATTACTACAGATGGTGTATTGGCTTTAGCCAAATCAATGGTTTTGACAGATTTTTGTTGTTAATTATGAAAGAAATCTATTGCCAAACTTATACCCTATACCTCTATTACCTTATACCTTTATCCCTAATTCCTGTTTTAAGGGTCTGATTTCCAAAAACAAATTTTTACTTTATTAATCCTTTATTTTACCGTTAGTCCTTAATATTTGGCTGGTATGAAATTAAACTCTAATATTGCACCCTCAAACAGAGATAAAAATCAGGCAAAGATGAATACGAATAAAGCAAATGTTGATAACACAAATGGAAGGATGAAGATCGAAAATCCTTCCGATGGATTCTATAATCCATATCATACTATGCCTGATGTATTCCCTGAAAACAGCAATCCATTTACAAATAACGCGAAACGGTTTTCTAATCCTGAACAACGAAATGCAACTCTATCTATCGAAATTCATATCGCGACTACCAACATTCGTGTTTTGGATAACGAAAAGCTAATCATGGATAACGAAATCCCAATCATGGACAACGAAATCCTAATCTTGGGCAACGAAATCCTAATCATGGACAAGGTATTCCAATTCAGAGAATGGAACTTGATAGGTACGGCAACAGCTTACAAATCACATAAATATAATAAAATAATAGCAAAATAAATTTTTAATAAATCAAAAAAACATGAATAAAAAAGCATTGACATTTTACTGGATGTGCAAACAGATTCAATTAAGAAATAACGGAAGCCCAAGCATCGTGGCAAGCTATGCACCTTATGCGGCTGATGTCGTGAAATTCAACCTTGATATTCTGGCTCTCGAAGCCCTGATGCCTGCAGCCCTGATCATCGGTACAGGATACACACTGGATCAAAATGTGAACAAAAATACCTGTTCAGAATATTGGGATACAAGCGTTTGCAAAATCATCAAAGGTTTTGCTTTAAAGTATGGTAAAAATGCTTTCTTTCAGGAAGTGAATTTTACTGTTTCTAAATTAAACAGAATTCCTTTGCCTCAATATTATGCTGCTATTTCAAGTTTGAATGAAGCATGTGAAATTATCATTGTAGATACCCAGTATGTTGCAGGCGATTATGCGGTCACTTCGGGCATTCTGACTGCCGGCATGGCATTGGCGAATTCCTTTCTGTCTGTGACCGGAGAAGCCAGGCATGTCAAGAGTACCAAAGGTGCTACCAACTTTGAAATCAAAGGGGCTTTGAAAACTTTACAGACCGATCTAAACGTCATGGACAATGATATTTTTGGTATCACTACCGCCAGCTTTCGCAATCAATATTTTAGAGATCGCAAGATCATCGTCACCATCATTCACAACACCATCAATTTCTATGCGGTAGATTCTGTTTCCGGCGACCCGATAGACAGAGTTTTTATCATCAACCAAGGTGCTACCGTAGGTGATTATACCAACATTGATGGCTACGTAGATTTGAATAAAAAATCAGGCACCAATATCCTTGTCATATCTCATAAAGACCCGATAACAAAGGTGGTTGACTACATTCCACAAACCATCAGAGTAAAAGCCCTTTACAAAAAAGCGATAACAGTAACCATAGAATTGGTAAAAATTATTACCTCCGAAGATGCCAAAGAAGCGGCAAAAAAGACCACCTCCAAAAATAATAAAGCCATCGAACCAAACGTAACTATTGACAATCCTGCGGAAGCCAATGAACCGGAAGTCAAGGCTGCAATTCCTGAAGCTAAGAATACCCCTGCGTCAAATGCAGCTAAAACAGTGAAGGAAACTGCTGCCAAGAAAGTGGTGGGGAAGAAGAAGAAATAGAGAATTCGTGATTTTGTAGGAAAGCAACGCTTCCCT
>Ga0206816_1130_pt1 | contig 18699 bp, 15 predicted proteins | sample Alteio_BWOrgCont_88_FD_152866 | JGI IMG/M metagenome (GOLD analysis project Ga0206816, IMG submission 152866) | Enriched cells from forest soil in Barre Woods Harvard Forest LTER site, Petersham, Massachusetts, United States -... | ecosystem: Environmental > Terrestrial > Soil > Temperate forest >... | reverse complement strand
ATTCAACGTGAGCTTCAACCCCGAGTTCAGATAGCTGTAATGCCTGAGCCGCCGCTCGATGTGCTCCAGCTTAAATTCGCTGTCTTTAAAGATCTCCGGGTCCGGTTCGAATTCAATGAAAGTGCCGTTCGGCTCCTTGGTCTTTCCCGAATCCTCTTTTTTCAGTTTGCCGACTTTGAATGAAGCTTCGGAGAATTGGCCGTCGCGATGGCTGCGCACCAGGAAGGCTTTTGACAGCGCATTGACGGCTTTCGTGCCGACGCCGTTCAAGCCGACGCTGAATTGAAAGACTTCGTCATTATATTTTGCGCCCGTGTTGATCTTGGAAACGCAATCCACGACTTTGCCGAGCGGTATGCCGCGTCCATAGTCACGCACGGCCACGCGATTGCCTTCGATATTGATTTGCACGTCGCGCCCATGCCCCATGATGAATTCGTCAATCGCATTATCCACCACTTCCTTGAGCAGGATATAACAGCCGTCATCGGGATTGCTGCCGTTGCCAATGCGCCCGATGTACATGCCGGTGCGCAGCCGGATGTGCTCCAGCGATGACAAGGTTTTGATTTTGCTCTCGTCGTAAACTTGTTTCGGTTTTTCAGCCATAAAGAAATCTTGCGAGAGAGAAGATAAATGAAACATCGCCGTTGCAAACAGGAAATTTGAAATTCGTTTCCAGAAATTATCCGATGATAACGCTTTAACGCATCGTCGGGAACAGGGACACGTTTTCTAATTGCGCGGATTGGCGATGAGGATCAGGCAATCCATCGGGGGCACGGTGATATTCGTTGCCGCAAGGCCGGCTGGGAGCGCGTGGGTCGTATCTTTTTCCGGATCGTAAGCTTCAATATGCCAGAGGTTTATAGCGCCGGGTGGAAGGGAAAGGTTTCCCGTAATCTGAAAACTATTAGTATTCTCCAGGAGCGTGAACAGGGTGCTTCCGCATTTGACGGACAGAGTGTTGACTGGTGGACCAGTCCATTGGCATTTTATCTCAGAAAAAGTGCCGTTGCCGGCGGCCAGCATCTGATCCAGGACTGAACGCACATGCCCGATGTATTTGGTCGTTCCACGATGGTCAAAATATTCCCACCACCAGGATATGGGCAAAACCGGTGCAGGGGAAAACAAGCCAAGCCAAAGGCCTCGTTTAAAATCCCAGTCCATATTGGTGGCACAGGCATCAAAATTCACATTCCAATCCCACTCGAAACCATATTCGCCAATGACATAGGGTTTGCCATACTCCTGTGAATTCTTGCGAAAAGTTTCCGGGAATACGTCGTCACGACTTTGACCATTATGCCCATAAATATGAATCTGGTTAAAGTCGATGGATGGAATATCGTAGAGACCGGCCACGTTGCGATGCGAAATGCTGGTGGTTATCAAATGATGGTAGGGGTCAATGCTCTTAAGATAGTCCGCCATTTCCGTGTGCCACGCGGTGATGACATTGTCCGGGATTTTCTGCGGCAAACCGTACATCAAATTATCGATTTCATTGAAAAATTCCCAGGCCGCAATATTCGGGCTATAGCCCCAGCGAGCCACGAGATACCGCAAGCGGTCTTTATATTGCGCCCTGGCGGCCGGGTCGGTAAAAAACTCTTGAGGCAAAGTCACCGGGCCGCCGTTTGTGATGTTATAATTGTTGCGCCGCCACGTCCGCCCCTGGAAATCACCGGAGTTATCTAGCGTGAGCATCATGTAGAGGTTTAATGACGCTGTTAAATCCACAAGCTGATCCATCCGTTGGATCGCAGAATCATTGAAATAGTTATCATCGTTGGTGTAACGCTGCGTATTGCCGACCATCTTCCATTCCAGCGGCAGGTTCCATGGGCACATCCAGGTACGAAAAAAGTTGCCCCCAGCGGCCGAAAGCTTTCCGAGCAAGTAATCGTAGTTGTATTGCGGGTTTTCATTCAAACTTTGAAAAAACCTGGAATCATCACGGCTTCGTGACTCCCACGCGACGTTTTCGCCTATCCCGCGAAACGGTTCACCATCATCAAAACGAAAAGACCAATTATTATCTGCATGCAGAAAGCCCTTTTGGCCGGAGCGCACAACAGAAAAGGACAATTTTTTCGAAACATCGCAATGGCTGCCATTCGTTAACACAAAGGTGCCTGCATATTTTCCAGTCTCAACAGGGGTAAAGCGGATGCTCCAGGAGGAAGTTTCTCCACTTTTGCCATTATTATAGAATGCCGGGATAACTAATGAATTGCCGGAAGGTGAAATCAAATCGAGATCGAGGCGCACTTCTTCGGCGCGAAATGGACTATTGGTCCAAGTGGCCGTCAGCATAATTGTGAAATCCACGCGTTGGTATTGCGCGGGATGGGCGGTCAGGCGAGTGAAACTTTTAATTTGGCCATGCGCTGAGAAAGAAGTAGTAACGAAAAAGAGAATGAATAAACACGCCCAGCAACGTCTAACTTTATTGGCGGCGTTCAACGGTAAAAGTGTCTCAGGTTATTACGTTAAAGAACATCCCTCAAATGACGTATTTCAAGTGAGGGTAATTAAATAAAGGCATTGAAGCGGAGGGATGACCTCCGCTTCGTGAAGAGGCTTCAGGCTTAAGCTAAACCCTTCTTCCTGGCTCAACCGGATGGCCTTGAGCTTTTCAGCAACGGTAAACCGCCGCGAAGTCTTCGCGCCGCCAGCCCCCCTCGGGGGGCTGCACCTCTTCTTCTCTACATTAACTTCTTCATTCATGTTAACACTCCATTTATCATTGGAGTGTCAACCACTTTCCTGCTTATATCAGTCTCATGATCTGGTCGTTAGGACAGATGATGCCATGAAGCGCATCTCCCGTGAGCACATGGAGCCCTATATTCGCCTGGAGCGCGATGCTAATTTGACAATGATCCGAAATTGGAGCGGCCAAAGTACCTCTGAAACATTTTACGATCTCTGTGACGAATATGGAATCCTAGTATGGAACGATTTTTGGATGGACACCGAGGGATGGAATTATGTGCCGTATGATCACAGCCTATTTCTTACCAATGTTGCCGACACGATTAAACGTTATCGCAATCACCCTTCTATCGCCATTTGGTGCGCGATGAATGAAGGGGTGCCACCTGAAGATATCAACCAGGGCAACGATGAACTGGTCCGGACCCTGGATGGCACTCGTTACTATCAGCCCGACTCGCGCCTCGTGAATCTAAAGACGAGCGGCCCCTGGTCCAACCTGCCTTTGGATAAATATTTTGACGACTTGAATGAGGGATTCAGCACGGAAATGGGCGCCAGTTCCATTCCGTCGGCTGAAACACTGCGCTCAATGATGGCCCCGGCGGATCTTTGGCCGCCTGGAGATTTATGGGCATACCACGATTTTCACAGCAAAGGAGCCGGGAGCCGGTATGACCTTCTTCGGATTCTTTCCCAACGCTATGGAGAGGTGACCAACCTGGACGACCTCTGCCGGAAAGCGCAAATGGTAAATTATGACACCTGCCGTGCGATTTATGAGGGCTTTGATAGCCGTCTCTGGAACGATTGCAGTGGGGTGTTGTTTTGGATGAGCCACCCATCCTGGCCCAGCGTTGTTTGGCAATTGTATTCCTGGGACTATGAGCCAAACGCTTCCTATTTTGGAGCCAAAAAGGCGGGTGAACCGGTTCATATCCAAATGGATCTTCCAGACTGTAAGGTTGCAGTAATAAATCATCACTTTGTTCCGCTAGTTAACGCGGTGGCTAATGCGACGATTTATGATTTGTCGGGAAAGGAAGTCCAAACCTATCATACTAATTTCATCGCCGCTGCTGACGCCTGTACCGGCTTGTTTAGCCTCGATTGGCCCTCGAACGGGACCTATTTTGTTAAACTGGAGTTGAACGACAAACATCACAAACTATTGTCGCAAAATTTTTACTGGCACGCGAGAGACGATGAACAACTACAGGAATTAAATAATCTCCGCACGGTGGAGCTGAAAGGCAGTCTAAGGAGTTATGCGGATACCAACCAGACTGTGATCGTCGCTAAAGTGACTAATCCTGGCAGCACGCCCGCTTTGTCCATCAAACTGACTTTACGCGATGTTAATACAGGCGAGCGCATTTTGCCGGCCTATTACGACGATAACTATTTTTCCCTTTTGCCCGGTGAATCACGTCAAATTCGGATTGAATGCGCAGCACCTAAAGGAAAAGTGCAACTCGACCTTAGTGGCTGGAATATTAAGGATAGCACTGTCATCTAGTACTTTTCTCTTTTGAGCGCATTAATGTGGCAGATAACTCCCGCAAAAATGCTTGGTCCAGCCGCTTTCTGTTGAAAGAGCACAAGGTTTGATTTCCCCAATTCGTTTTCCCGCCAATCTTTGCTGGGCAATAAAAGTCTCATATCCACCATTTTCTATCCTGAAAGTTCGCGAGGGCTGTAGTTGGCCCAGTTTTCGGCACCAGGCATAGTGAACATTCTCAGACAACAATTTTTCCAACCGTTCTTTAGTTTCTTCCTGAACCTCGCCTTCAACGTAGAGGGTATAGCAGCAACCTGATTGATTTTCATCGGGCGCAAGCAGGACAAATCGTGGCTGGGACGGAAGATTAGCCGTAGTTTCCAGAATTACCTGTGCGACAAAATTTTCAGACAGTTTTTCACCATAACGGTCGGATACATTTCCTGCACGGCCGAGGAAATGTAACGACGGCGTGTTACCCACAAAGCCGGTTACCTGTACCAGGTCCTGCAGGCGGTAGCGCCAGAGACCGCCGCTCGTGGTAAGGACCACTTCGTATATTTCATCCTTTCGGAGTTCATGAGCCAAATGAATCCGCCCTTGCGTATCTATGAATTCAAAAAAGTGTGAAGTGACGGCCAGCGGATACGAACCTGCAAATGGAATGGTAACAATACATTCCGTCGCAATGAGGCCTTTGAGTTGAATGAAGGCGGAGGGAAACTCACGTTCAAGATCGGCTCTGGCAAAGGCAGCGTGACCATCACCCCAGCAACTGATGACTTTCAAATTGGGCCAAAGGGTTTCAGGTTCAGTCGGATTTGCATTGGCCAAACGTCCGGCGCGTTTCGGCGATGGGCGAAGTTTAAGTGACCGAAGCACAATGGGTGAAAGTGATTCCGCGTATTGGCAATGGCCGGATTCGATGTCGCTCAATAAGTCTTTCCAAAAAAAGGGTAAAGCATCCAACAACAATGATAAAAAGGACAGATGCCAAATTGAAATCAGGCGCAAATCTTCTGCCCGCAGTAGGCACAATAATGTCACATACCGGAATTGTTCCATGTCCGAAACAAGGCGAATTTCAGGAGGCACTGCCATAACTGCATCCACCAAACGCTTTCGCTTGCCGCCAAGATAAGCAGAATCATCATCAAAACCGACCGGCACGGCAGAAGTCTCGAAACTTTCCGTTTGGATCGCTGGAGAAATTGACCAGTACGCCGTGCCAAATGCGGCGGAAGGATAACGGCCATAAAGGTCCGCAATCCAGGCGCCAATGGCGCGGTTAAATTCATACTGCAAGGTGGCCGTGAAAGGGATCAGCTTACGCGCGCCAGTTGAACCCCCGGTTGGAACCAGATGCGTCACGGGCCCGGCCGTCAGCACACAGCCCTCGCCGGACTGAATACGTTCAATCCACGGCTTTAAATCTTCGTAATCGTGCAAGGGGACACGCCTTGCAAATTCGTCATAGTTTTTAATTTTCTCAAAACCATGATGACGACCAAAGTCGGTATTGGCATTGCCGGCCAAATAATTACGCAATATTTGCGCTTGAGATTTAGCAGGGTGATGCAATGCCCGCCGAAAGTTTACGAGAGCCGGCAAGCTCGAAGCCAACCACAACGAATTAGCAATGGCAGCTTTGATGTTCATTCGTTCGCGTCCGTACCATCCGGCAGCCTGCTGGAGTAAGATTTTCGTCCGCTAGTTCAGTCAGACAGACAAGCTCATCGCCGGAGACGTGGCCGGGATTACGTTTCAGGAAAAAATTTACGTGTGGATCGTCTGCTTTTGCGGTCGGAATCAAATTCATGTCGTCCCGCAGTTTTTGTGGTTGGTCGAAACGAACGACTTGGGCTTGTGAATCGTATTGTGCCCCGAAATGCTTTTTGGCCAGGAAGTCTAAAAGCCGCTTTTGTTCCGGCGGTATGGGTGCATCAAATCGCGGATAAAATTCGCGCCAAAACAATGGCAAAAATTTATAAGTGCGAAACCCCGAGGTTAGCAACAGCCAATAATATTTACCGTGAGGGTAACTTTGCCGCAATTCGCGCACGCAGGTAATCCAGGCGCGTGATAAGGCTGGTGAATTCCAGGCTTCTGGTGAAACAATTGTATCGCCGGAATAAACCACGCTGACAGGATCCTGGTTGAACAAGGTTTCATAAACCAACAGGGTGGAAAAACCCATAAGATGCCCATCGCGTTTGAGAAGAATTACCCAGTTCTTTTCGGACAGGTCTTTTTGAAATTGACCACGAGTCACCCCGTCAAAGTGCTTTGACAGCAATTCAAACATGTCGTTTTCGCGTTCAATACCCAATTCCCGGCGCGGCAGGAACATTGTTTCCGTTTGGGTAGTCATAAAAGGGCGACCCCCGGAAATAATAAATTTTCGTTCAAATTGAGTCGCGCCGAATTTTCATTCTTCCATCTTACTTGGAACAACCGATTTCTATATTCACGACAGCGGAAGTGATTTCTTACAACCATGAAGCAAGGATCACGACAGTCGAATCCGAGCGTAAGAAATTCCATGCCCCGTTTTGCCGCGGATAAGAGGGATGCTTCAATCATTGCCAGCAAACTCTGTTTATCATCCAACCCAACTGCCAATGGCGAAAGAAAACCGTGGGCGAGGACGGCTCCCACTGATGGTAATCGCGGAGAGCCAAGCAACTTTGAGCCCAGATTGAGCAACGGACGAACAAGCGATAGCTTGCGATTGTATCCGCGAATAACGACTTGTTTAAAAGTACGCTGGTCCCAAAGGGAGGCGCACGCGGTCATTTCTCCGGCCCGCATTAAAACCATGAAGTCAGAAAGCTCCAAACCATGCCTTTGGAGCAAGGTAACGTTCTCTTCATTCCATGCTGCCGCCAGGTTGAACTGTTTTGCGTGCGAATTCAGCAAATTAACCAGCGCGTAAATGTGGTTTTCCAAGGCGGTTACAATCTCGATATTTGAGGATTTTAGCCGCGACAACATCCGTTCGTTTAATTCTTTCAACCTTTGCGCTCGCCGAGGAACGGGAATCAGTAGCGTCACAAAATCAGCCAGCGGCTCGTAGCGGGGCATTCCCGGCAGCCCGCGTTCAAGAAAACGAATCGAACGCGCATTATCCGCAGTGATGCTGGTGAAATAGAAGTCCGCAGGACGGTCGCTTTCAAGCTCACGGAAAAACTGATAGCCACGGCGCAAAATGTCGAACCGGCCCTGCACGCTGGAATCCAGTCGCAAATCGGAAAGATACCCAACCCGGCGGACTTCTCCACTGATATAGCGGTCGCGAATGGAACAGCGTCCCATGCAGACGAGGCGGCCTTTTTCAAAAGCCAAAATGGTTTTGTCCTCCGCACCGGTGATGTTCGCGCCGCGAAAATAGTTAGGCTCGCGCTCAAAAGAGACGCTGATTGCGCCGCGCATCGGGTTATCCCGCAATAAACGTTGAATCGCCGAATCGTCTGCTGGCATGGCCAGGGCGAACCGTATTGCGGAACCGCGTCGCGCCGTCAGTTGGCTTTCAGTAATTGTCCCTGCCATGATTCGTCTCCTAACGGGTAATGATCACGCATAGTGACATCGGTCCGGTGCATCGCATTGATGATATAAAAATTCCGCCACATGAACCAGTCGCTGCGGTTCACGCAGTCCAGGCCGCGCCGAAAAATGCTGCGCCAGGAATAAAATTCGCGGCGAGCTTCCAGGCAGTTGCGCTGGAGCGTTTCTGGTGCCATCCCGCGCGGCTGAAACGGAATGCGATTGTAACTGTAACGGTCATCGAGCCACCAGTTTTCGTAAAGCAAACGGCCTTCGTTTTGCAATCGCTGGTAAAGCGGCGTTCCCGGGAAAGGCGTCAAATGATTAAATGCCGCAATGTAAAGCGCATGTTCTTTTGCAAATTCTACCGTGCTATGAAAACTATCCGTCGTATCGCGGTCATAGCCGAAAATAAACGTGCCATAGACACGAATCCGGTGCCGGCGCAAATTGGCCAGCGCCTTTTCAAAGCCTCCACGCATGGTGTTGAACGCCTTGTTCATGTCCTTCAGGTTCGCAGGATCCAGGCTTTCAAAGCCGATGAGCACGCCCTGGCAGCCGCTGCGCACGAGCAATTCTAAAAATTCTTCATCGTGCGCCGCGTTGATGGACGACTGGCTGACCCAGCGAACACCGAGAGGAATTAGAGCGCGGAAAAATTCCTTAGCCTGCTCCAGGTTCGACGTAATGTTGTCGTCGACGAAAAAGAAAAGTTTTCGTTCATGTTTTATTTGCTGGATTTCAGCAAGAATGGCGTCAATGGGACGGCGTGTTTGCGTCGAATTGAAAACAGTTTGCACAGCGCAGAAATCGCATTTGAAATGACAGCCGCGCCCAGCTTCAACCAAACCGATGGGCAAGTAACGCTTGCCTTGAAAAATGGAACGGTCCGGCTTCACATTTGTCAGCGTGGGCCGGCTGGTTTGACGGTAAAATTTTTCCAGCCTGCCGTGGCGCGCATCATCAACGACTCGCGGCCAAAGCGTTTCGGCTTCCCCGCAAACAACCGCTTCCGCATACTGCGCCACCTCATTCGGACAAAGTGTCGCGTGAAAGCCGCCCATGACTACGGGCACACGACGCTTCCTAAATTCAGTGGCGATTTGATAAGCGCGTTTTGCGGTATAGGTCTCGACGCTGATCGCGACTAAATCCGTGCTTTCGTCAAACGGGATTGCTTCCATCCTGTCGTCGTAAAAGCGGACTTCAACATCCTTTGGCGTTAACCCGGCCAGCGTTGCCGCGGGCAAGGCTTCCATTTGCCACGTGCGGATATATTTCTGTCCCGGCTTGCGGCCGATGCAGGGATGAATGATGGTCAGCTTCATTGCTGGCTTAAGGTTGTGGCCAGTGCCGGTTTCATGACCTTTGCCTGCTGCCGGGCTGGAGCACTGCCAATGATCCAATCGCAATAATAAAATCGACTCAAATTGTGCGCATAGAAACGATAACCCAAATTGGTCCCCAGCTTTACCATCAATGGCGCGGGCGAATGGCGGATTCGCCGCACGATGGAGCGAAAACTGTAAGCGTGCTTCCACGCCAGTTCCGTGCCCTCTTGAAGTTCCTGTATGCTCAATTTTGCGGGACGGAAAACCACATGCTGGCCGTCATAAAGTTCCCAATTTTTCGTCAAAATCCTCCCTTCGGCGAGTAGCCGTTTGTAGAGGGCGGTATTAGGAAATGGCGTGACAATGGCAAATCGAGGCAGATCTATTTTGGCTTGGACGGCGAATTTCGCCGTTTTGAGAAATATATCCGGCTCGTCGTGGTCGAGGCCAAATACGAAACATCCCTGCAAGGCGATGCCGTGATCATGCAAACGCTCAACCACACGGGCATATTTTTCGGGCGAATTAAAGCCCTTGCGACTTTCGCGAAGATTTTGCGGCGAGATGGATTCCAGGCCCATCAATAAACCTTTGCATCCGCTGCGTGCCGCCATCTCCAACAGTTCAGCATCATCAGCCAGCAAAACCGTTGCCAGGCCGTACCATTGAAGTTTCAGGGGGACAAGCGCCTTGAAAAGTTCCATGGCATAACGACGGTCAGCAATGAGGTTCAAATCCACGAAAATCAATTTTCGGGCGCCATGCTGTCGGATGTCCGCAACGACCTGTTCAACCGGCTTTTGATAGGGCTTGCGGCCCCAGGCCGCCGGGACAACGCAGAAGTCGCAGTTGTGAACACAGCCGCGCGTGGCCTCGAAAACGTTGTTGGTCAAATAACGATGGCCTGGCAAAAGTTCACGCCTCGCAAATGGACGGTCTGCCAGGTCCAGTCCGGGGGATTGGTCGTAACGCACTTTAAGTTGGCCGCTTGTGAAATCCCGCAACAGTTGCGGCCATGAATCTTCAGCGTAACCGGTGACAATTGCATCGGCGTGCGGCTGCGCATCATCGGGAATGAGCGTCACATGCGGGCCGCCAAGAATAGCTGTAATTCCGCGCCGCCGAAAATGGTCCGCTAATTCATACGCCCGCATGGCCGTCCCCGTGATAACGGTCAGACCCACAAGGTCCGCGTCCAAATCCAACGGCACATCGGCGATGCCTTCGTCGAATAATTGCAAATCAGCAGAAATTTCCGGCGGGACAAGTGCCGCAAGTGTGGTGAGAGTCAGCGGCTGATAACGCAGCGATTTTTTCCAAATGCCACCCCGATGCCGGTAAAGGGGGCCTTTCGGCGAAACTAACGCAATTTTGAGTTTCCTGTTCGACATGAACAACTACGGTTTCTCTGTCACAGATATAGACCTCATTTTCGAACGCTTCAAGCGGAATGGTGGCCGAAAAAGGTTGAAAAATTCAATAATGATGAAGTTTTTTCGATGTTGTGATTTAGTGATGTGTACCGCTTGCGGTTGGAGCGTGGAATAAATTTTAATTATCCTTTGCCAAATATTCCAGGATAGCGGTGATGACTTCCCGGGCGAGCATCTCGGGGCGGAAATAATGGTCCGTACCCCAAACAGGATAGATTTCGCCGGGCCATGTGTGCAGGTCTGATAGGAGAATTGTGCCGTCATTAGGCCCGTATACCGATAATCTGCGGTGGCAAAAGCGGGAAAAACAGGTTTTAAAATGCTGAGAAAGCGGGAATCCAACAACATTTATAATTCTGAGATTTTGCGGCAGGCGCAGTGAAAAGTTCCTGGTCACGTTGGGTTCATGACATAGTTCAGTGATAAACTTGAAGCTGCGATTTTGCAGCCAAAACTGAGCCCGAAACAAATGCGATCGAATCCGGCTGGAAAGAACCCAATCTGCCATGAGCGAGCCATTAAGCGGGCCACAAACATTTACCCACGCAATGATGTTGTGAAAGGCCGGGGATGCTTCCATTAAATCAAATGAAGCAATTAAATCTTTCCCTCCCTTGCTCAACGAAATCAGGATTATTTTTTCCTGTGCATGTTTCATAAGCCACTGATGAATGCGTTGAGCATTGTCTGAAACTGAACCGGTGCTGGCCAGCGGGATGAAATCGCAAGGCCAGCCGAAATCTGCCGCGACTTCCCGCACCAAATGGCCATCGCCACCCAAATCCGGGCGTTCGCGATAGAGAGCTCCCGGAACGAGCACGATCTTTGCCTCGGTTGCCCTTCGAGACTTCGCCGGGGACTGGCGCAGTCTGTCAATTTGACGAATGAAATCCGCATGGCGCGACGATTTTTGAAATCGGTTGAAAAGGACGGTCGTTGCGAAGTCGATCCCTTCCTGTTTCGCGATTTGCTGCAAGACTTTCGGAGTCAGACTTTCGACAGTGGGATGTTCCGGCCAATCTGAAGCCCGTTGCAATAATGCTGTTTCGCGGACAGGCGATTTGCGCTGACAAAATATCATTAAGTCGTTTCAGGCCGCGCGCCGGCGAAGCAGTCCGAAAAGCAAACCAAGCAGAACTCCAACCCCCAGGCCGGTAAACCCCGCCATCCATGCAGCTTTCTTAGCGAAGTTCAGTATTACATTATCGAAAAGATCGGTTGAGCAATGGAGACTCGCCACCAGCCAATGACCGTTCTCTTTCACCAAAGTCACCGTCCATCGGCCTTTAACATTAAGTTCCCGCCCATTGGTCAATTGGTAATGTTCGTCAGAACTGCCATAGCAGATACCCATATTATCACCATAGAGAATCGTTAGTTCATCGGGTTGGATGGTACAACTGAAGCTATTAACAATTTTATTTGGGCCGGTCATGATGCGGTTGTAATAAGCGCGCACACCATCATGACCGCGACTCACTTCTGCGTTTTGCCAGGTGATGACCACATTTGTTTCCAGGAATTTCAAGGTGCCCTCCAGATCTCCCTTATCCATCGCATTCAGCAACCCATCGCGCATCTCGCGCAACTCCTGGTGAGCCGGATTTTCCGGTGGGGTTGTTTGTCCCTGCGTTGGCAGGATCGCCAAAGTAAGCAGCCCCAGCGCTAGTCCAATCGTTACTAAAATTTTGTTCATAAAATTAATTCAGTAAGTGTTTTGATGTCGCTTGCGTCCGTCGTTCGGGTTATGGCTTGGCCATGACTTTGGCTGGAGAGTGGGAATTGCGGCAATTCTGCCAGCCATTTGAAACATTCAATCATGTCTGCATCGGCTGAAACAAAGTGTGTTGGCCGATATTGGGTATCGCGGATTTTTTTATTTTCAGCGAAAAGATGGCCAGGGTGAACCATCGTCGGGCAACAAGTCCAAGCGAGGATGAACCACAACGGGAATAAACAATGGCGTCAAACTGGGTCTGCTTGCCTTCTAAAGGACGGAAAAAAACCAGGAAACGGCTGCACGCGCGTGGAAATTCGGCTTTGACGGTGAATATTGTCCCGCCCCAATTGGTAATCGTAAGGTTGACGGTTTTTCCAACCAATATCCGTAATACTCGATCACGCGTTTCTTCGCCAATAATTTCCGCGAGCCAGCGATTCCGTCGGGCAAATGGTGAGGGGCTGTCAATCTGCGGTGGCTGGAGCAACCGCCGGTCATGCACCGTCTGGAAATGTTGCGCATCAAACCCCTGCGCCGCGACCATAAACCACTCCGCCTGCGCAATATTGGAAAACACTCTGCCGGCCTTAAAGTCAGCAGGGTTTTCTCCGTCAAAAAATGGCAGCGGAAACAATGCCTCCGGGCCATTGAAAAAGAAAACATAACCGTGGCGTTCCTCAACTGGATAGTTGACCTGGCGGGCAAACGCCGGAATGGAGTTTGCGCCGGGAATATGATGGCAAACGCCATCGGCTCCATATTTCCAGTTATGAAAGGGACACTGAATGGATTCGCCAACCACCACCCCACAACCTAAATCCGCTCCCATGTGCGAACAGTTTGCGGCCATAACACTTACCTTTCCGCTCCTGGTTTTGAATGCGACCAATTGCCGGCCCAGAATCCGTTTGGATAGGGGCTTCGACAACTGGTCGGCACGGCAAAAGAGGTACCACGACGCCGGAAATGCGGGGAATTGATGCGTCAGCGGCGCTGCCATGACGGCATTCGCCGACTGAGCAGGATCTTGTTTGGAACCGTGGTGGATCATGAGACAAAATCGTTGTTCACTGCCAAACCCACGCTTAACGTTGCGAACCTAAACAAGGATATACGGAACTACAAGTCCTAAAGTGGTTTGCAATACGTTGATAATTTCAATGCGGCGAAAGTTTTTTCAATCCAAATTCAAAGCTCCGGGCCGGAAAGAGGCTTGCATTGGAACGAAGCCAAATTAAATTTGCGGCATGGCAGAGCACACGACTGTTTCAGGGCAGTTTGACAGGATGGCGGGCTTTTCCTCACCGCCGGACATGCCTGTACCGGACAAATTAAACCTGTTTCTCACCCTCATGGTATTTGTCTGCGCCCTCGCCCTCATTTGGCTTGCTTCTGTCGCAACTAATTGGCTCGAAGTGTTTGGAGTTGGGGTTTTCTTTTCTTATTTGCTTTTGACCAACTATGCGCTGCTGCATGAAGCCGCGCACGCCAATCTTCAATCCGGCCCGCGCCGGAATTATTGGCTGGGCTTCCTGGCTGGCCTGTTGTTTCCCATTCCCTTCAGCATGATACGCAGCACTCATCAGGGACACCATCTTTACAACCGCACCGATTCCGAGATGTTTGACCTTTATTATCCGCATGACAACAAGGTGGTTAAATATATTCGTTGGTATGGAATTTTGCTCGGGTTCTTCTGGCCGCTCATTCCCCTGGGCGCGGTTTTATTTTCAATTTTGCCGCGGCCCCTGCGGCGAAGAATTTTTGAAAAGCCACTGTCTACCAGTTATCTGTTTTCTGATGCCGAACGCGCCGCGGTTTGGGCAGTGCGATTCGAGTTGCTGGCGATTATCACATTCCTTGTCGTCTTGCATTGGCTGCTGCATCTCCAGTGGACGCATACGCTGATTCTCTATGCATGTTTTTCATTTAACTGGTCAACCCGGCAATATGTCGGGCATGCGTTCAGCAAGCGCGACATCATCGACGGTGCCTGGAACCTTCGCCATAACAAATTGATGACGTGGATATTATTGCATGGTGAATACGACAAGACGCACCATCGCCGGCCGGACGTTTCCTGGATATACATTCCCCGGCTGACGCCGCCGGATGATGAGCGGCCCAGTTATTTTAAACATTATTGGCGGCAGTGGCTTGGTCCTCGTCCGAATATCGAAGCTGCTCCTGCCGTTCCGGCCGGCGCTTCACCCGTTGCAAATCAATGAGCGAAAGCTCTGAACCCTTTTGGGGCTGGCCGGGCTGGAAACATCTTCGCTTTGCGTGGCTGATTTCTTTGATGGGTTTGCTTTGGTTCATCCTGGTCTACGGCGGGGCGGATATTTTGACCGCGCACCGCAGTTTTCGAGTTCGTGTTTACCTGGATGTGGAATTGAACATTCCGTTCATCCCTGAAGCGGCGATTGTGTATATGTCCATCTATCCGTTGTTCATCGCGGCCCCTTTCATTTTGCGAAAGCGACTGGAATTTTTTGCATTGGCTATGACACTCAATATGGCCATTTTGGTGGCAGGCATTTGCTTTTTGTTGTTCCCGGCACAGGTGGCCTTTCCTCCGCCAAAAGATTTTGGGGCGTTCCCCGGCTTATTCCATTTTGCCGATAGGCTCAGCCTCACTTACAACCTCGTCCCTTCATTGCATGTGGCGCTAAGCACCATCTGCATCGCAGTTTTCGCCGCGCGTACCGGCGCAACCTGGAAAATCTTGCTGTGGACTTGGGCTGTGGCCATTGCCGTTTCCACACTTTTGATTCATAAACACCATCTTTTGGATGTGGCAACGGGTTTCTTGCTTGCCTGGATCCTGCTCAAATTTTTTTACCATGGATTATTGGACAAGCTGAAAAATCATTATTCATTTGCTCACGAGCCTCCAGCCGCCAGGCCGTGATAAAAGCAGGATGGGCTGGCCGTGGAAAAGGACTGTAATCTGTTCAACCGGGTGGCCCCAAAACAGCGAAATCCGGGAACCATGACCGTGCTAAGAAATATGATGTTCCGGAAAATCTGGCCGGGCCAAAGGTAAAAAACTGTGCCCATCTTGCCTTTCTCCATCAATTATTTATAGGTAGTGACGAACTAAGAGATTTATTCTTCCATGCTAAAATTCCCGCACGGTGGATGGCCACATCGAACGTGGTAAATGTTCACCAGCCTCGAATATTTTCGGGGTTTGTTCTTTGACATATTGCAAAAGCGACTAGTGGTGCGTTACGCGTGACAAGCGCGGACATCGCAGCGCGATGTCCCTGCCAAATCTGGGCTACTTAAGCTTAATTAAACTTACTTAAAGTTATTTAAGACCCCCTCCCCCCGGGGGGGGAGCCCTCGAAACTGTTTCGGGTTTCTCATTTAAGAGAATTTAAGAGTCTTTAAGACTTTTTAAGACTCTTTAAGCACTTTTGAGAAAAAATAGATTCTTTTATTTTTTGGCTGGGTTGGCTTAGGGCATCCCGGTGCCTCTCAACCTAAATCAACTTGGGAACGCGGAAAAGCAAACCAAAAGCAGGACAATGCCGACCGAAAAATGGAATCAGCCGTTAATTTAAGTTATGAAGGAACTGGGGGAAACGTTCACAAATACCTTGATTTTATTCGTGCGCGCCTTTGCTTGGGTATTGTTCATCCTGCGGAGGAGGCCTCCCACTTACAGTGGAATCTCCAGGGCTCGAGATTTGTTATGGAAAGTTTTGAAATACCAATAGTCTGAAAAACCAACCGAAAATGCATTTGCGATTGGGCAGTTCGCCATTTATGACAAAAGCAAAACCTTGTCCAGATTGACCGATGATTTAGACGGTAGACACCCAATTGCACGACAATCCTTTCTCATAGCGTATTGGCACGGTATTGAGTGATAACCTTGCTCGAATTTGCTGATGGCGCAGTCCCGGCGGCAAGGGGGATCAACTGCACACCCGGTCGTAAAGCGCTTCGTAGCGTGGAACAATAACTTTGGCGGAAAAATGTTCCTTTGCCCGTTGCTGCGCGGCCAGCCCCATTGTTGTCCGTCGCCTCGGCTCCCGGATTAACATTTCCACCGCAGACCTCAGCACATCGGGATCGTCGGAAGGCACCAAAAGCCCGCTCACATTTTCTTCGACCACCTCGGGAATTCCGCCCACCCGACGGGCGACACTTGGACAGCCAAAACACATTGCTTCCAGGATGCTCAAGCAGAAGCTTTCTGTCTCGGAAGTAAACAAGCCAAGATCAGCCGCCTGCAAATAATCTTCAATATCTTCGACTTTCTCGCGAACGACGATTCGATCCTGCAGATTCAGTCGGTGTACATCCTTGATGAACTGGTTAAAGCTTCCACCCGCCAATACGACCAGCTTGAACGAGTCACTTGGGTGAACGCGCGCGACAGTTTCCAACAGGAGATCAATCCGTTTCAAAGGGCGAAGATTCGAGGAATGAAAAATCATCGTTTCGTTGTCTGCCAGCCCAAGCTCCCGGCGCACTTCTTCGCGTGAACGGCGCGGCGGCCGCGGTGAAAAAAAATTGTGGATGACTTCCATTGTGCCATCAAAGCCCAGCACGCGCCTGGTCTCGGCTTTCAGATAATTTGAAACGACAGTAACAGCATCCGAACGGCTCAGCGCATGGTGAATGGCCGGGCCGTAACCAGGATCCTGGCCCAGCAGCGTCGTGTCGGTACCGTGCAATGTCGTGACCACGCGGGGCCTCTGCTCCGGCGGTAGCATGGAGCAAGCAAGAATGGCAGCAGTCGCGTGCGGCACGGCATAGTGGACATGAAGCACGTCCAACCCTTGGTCGCGGCTCACTTCCGCCATTTTTACCGAAAGCGGCAGAGTGTAATCGGGATATTTGAACAATTGATATTCGTTAATGCTTACCGGATGAAAATGCAGCCGGGGCGAATTTTCCAGCAGCCGAAACGGGCGTTCGTAGCTGATGAAATGGACCTCATGCCCGCGCCGAGCCAGTTCCTCACCCAGGCAGGTGGCAAGAATGCCGCTTCCACCTACCGAAGGATAACACGTGATGCCGATCTTCATTGGACTCTAACCATGCTTATTCAAGCAAAATTAAAATTGCCGGCCTCCCCGGCTGATTTGAGCGAGCGAGTCGAATACAAGGGGGTCATTCGGAAACAAAGCGATGGCGTGGCTGCTACCCGCGCGCAGTCCGCGCAACCGCGCCCGGGTGAGTTGCAGCTCAACATAATTACGGGCGGATATTTGCGTGAGATGCGCTTCCATGGCGGAGGTCCAGGCCTGAAGAATCTCCGGCGATGACACATCAATCAATACCGGCGTGATATCCGGTGGTTCAGCCTCGGCCGTCACTGCGTAATAAAATAATTGCTCGATCGCATGAACCGGTGCCCGGCGCAGTTCCCGGACTCCGCCGTAACGTGCCAGCCGACAGGCATCACGCACGAGCCGCCCGAGCCGAGGATGATCGGGATGCTGATTTTCCACTAGGCTAGGCGCAAGCACAACGCCGGGGTGCATGCGGCGAATGATGCCGGCCAGCTTGATCGCATGAGTCGCGCGAACTTCAAGGTGCGCGTCACCGTCCAGTTCGACAAATTCGATCGAAGCACCCAGGAGTTTGGCGGACCGGTTCGCCTCAAGCACCCGTTGGGCCGGCGTGCCATGAGACCCGGCTTCACCGCGAGAACAGATAACAAAATGGGCGGCGCCGCCAGCACCACTTTCTTTCGCAATGACGCCGCCGCAACCGAATTCGATGTCGTCAGGGTGCGCGCCAAAGGCCAGTAACGGAGGGTGTTTAGGCCGGGATTTCGATGTATGCTTCATCGGGATGTTCAATTTTTTCGCGATCCACAAAGGCAATTTTTGGCGCTTCTTCCGGTCGAAGATAGGCTTTTTCTCCAGGCCCGGCAATGTAATGCGTACAATGCACGACAGATTGCATCCAGCGCAACCGGCTGTCGCGGCTCGGGCTGATTTGCTCCTTGCTGAACGTCGTTGCTGGCACATTAATATAGGAACTTCCGCCTTCGTGAAGTTGGAACACGCCATTAAGGAAACGGGCGCGCACTATCTCGCCTTCAAACGGGACATCCACAAAAAATTCCAACACGTCACAAGCCTCGCGACGGACAACCGGGTCGCTTGATCGCACGACTCGGATTCCATCAAGCAATCCCATAGCGCGATACATCTCCAGGCAGAAATGGGCGGTATTGGACGCGCTCACGTTTTGGAAAATCTCAATCAACCGGCGGTCTGCGTAATTCGGCAACTGGAGCAGCGTTTTTTGCTGCCAGCCTTCCGGGATGCGTTTGAGATGCAACGGCGAAAATTTCCGTTGAAGACGGTTGGCGAAAGCGAAATTCAGCTGCGCGGGTTCCCGGGTTTTGCGATGGCGCAGGAGGGTCCGGGTCTCGCGCGGATCGTGGTCGCTGTCGTGGTAGAAGAAGACGAC
>Ga0206816_1129_pt1 | contig 18850 bp, 13 predicted proteins | sample Alteio_BWOrgCont_88_FD_152866 | JGI IMG/M metagenome (GOLD analysis project Ga0206816, IMG submission 152866) | Enriched cells from forest soil in Barre Woods Harvard Forest LTER site, Petersham, Massachusetts, United States -... | ecosystem: Environmental > Terrestrial > Soil > Temperate forest >... | reverse complement strand
GTAAATCATGTCCTGGAAAAACCAGTTTTCGAGCAGGCGATTGAGTTCACCATTGACCAAATGGTCATTTGTCGGCGGAGTTTTTTTGAAAAAATCAGCGGCCCATAAAACAAATTCACGGCACGCTTGAAATTTTTGAGCAGCCATCGGAGAGTAATTAAGAGTAGATATATTTTGTCCGCTCGAACGCCATTTTAGGCGCGGTCCGGCAATGACACGAATGGGTTTACGCAAGCCGAGTATGGCAATGAAGGCATCATCAGACGCCCAGGCCAGCGGGAAATCCGGAAATCCTCCTGCGGATGCCCACGCAGCCCGTGAAAAAATCAGTTCTTGCGCCGTGCTTTTCCTGCCGCCGCGCAAATGCGCGACGAGGAAATCGGCGCCTGTCTCATTTTGTGGATGTTGTGGATTTTCGGAAAGCTGAGTACCGGCACGATTAATGGAAATGGTATTGAAGCGATATAAATCGTGACGGCCTTCGGTGGCGCGCAATTCCCGAAAAAAACTTTCGATGCAGTCTGCTTCCATGACATCGTCGTCGGAAAAAAGCCAGACCCACGGCTCGTTTCCCATGCGAATGCAGCGTTCCCAGTGTTTGACGAGAGATGCGCGACCCAAGTTCTTTTCAAATCGCAGATAGTTGATGGGCAATACATCTGAATATTCGCGGACAATTTCGCCAATGTTTTCAGGGCTGGCGTCATCGCCAACATAGAGTTGAAAGCGCCGGCAAGATTGGCTTGCAACGGAATCTAAAGCTTCCCGCAGGAACGCAGACTTGTAAGCGGGAATAACAATTGCCAATGGATAATGAGTGGCCATTAAAAATTAAACCGAAAATATTTTAGACCCATTTGCCACAGTTTCGAATGAATGAGAAAGAGGCGCCGACCGATACTCCAAGTCCGGGAGGACAACAGGCCCCCAACCCCGCATCCATTCCGCGACTGTGCCGCCGTCGCCTTCTTCAGCGCGAACTTCAAATGACATCACGTCCAGGATGGTGTCGAATTCCACCATGCCAATGCGAGGATTACCTTTTCCAACGGACACACCGCAGCAATAACGGCCCGGCGCCAACCGGGGAGCCGGGATGGAAATTTCAAATTCCGTTTCCTCACCACGGCGCATGCCATATATCTCGGGGCCAAAGCAGGTTCCGACAGGCGTTCCTTCCGACGTGAAAATAGTCATGCTGAAACGGATGCGAGGCGAAGCTTCGTGCGCCCAGACCTTAGCAAGAAATTGGAAATTCTCATCCGATGAAAAAATGGGTAGAGGGCGATCAAAGCGAAATGAAATGAAGCACACAGTCCCGGTCCCACGGTTTTTGCGCGGCAGACTTTCGACGGGGAAGAAGACGGTCGAATCGCCGACAGCCCCGGCATATAGTTCCACGGCTTTTTCGGTTGTGCCGTTAAAAATGACACAGCCTTTATCCAGGACGACGGCACGCGAGGTCAGTTGCAAAACTGCGGAAATATTGTGGCTGACAAAGATGATGGTGCGTCCCTGTTTTTTTGAAACCTCTTCCATCTTGCCCAGGCATTTCTTTTGAAAGGCCGTGTCGCCGACCGCCAGCACCTCGTCCACAATCAAAATATCCGGTTCCAAATGCGCGGCGACGGAAAATGCGAGCCGGACATACATGCCGCTGGAATAACGTTTGACCGGGGTATCGAGGAATTTTTCAATCTCGGAAAACGCGACGATTTCGTCAAATTTCCGTTTGATTTCGGCCCGGGTCATTCCGAGGATTGCACCGTTAAGAAAGATGTTTTCACGCCCGGTCAATTCGGCGTGAAAGCCGGTACCGACTTCCAGGAGACTGGCGATGCGACCCGTGATCTCTATGCGACCTGTGGTTGGCTCGGTAATGCGGCTTAAAATTTTCAGCAGCGTGGATTTGCCCGCGCCGTTGCGTCCGATGACGGCGACGACTTCGCCGGCCTTCACTTCAAACGAGGCGTCTTTGAGCGCCCAAAAATCCTCTTTTTTAGCCCTGCGACTCTTCCACCAAGCCAATGGATTTCGCACTATGTCTTCAATGGCGTGGCGCAAGCCGGGGGGGTTATACCTCATGCAATCGTTTTCATCGGGCAATTGCCCTATGCAGTAACGCTTGGAAAGATTTTTGACGTTGATAGCAGTGTTGGACATTTTTAAGAAGGAGTTTTCAAATGATGTCTGCGAATGTTCGTTCGGTCTTTCGAAAATACCACAGGCCGCTGAATACCAGCAGCGTGGTGACTAAGACCGACAGGACAAGCTCTAACTGGGAAACCGTATTTTGCCCGCCAAGAATACACCAGCGAAACCCGTCAATGATACCGACTGTGGGGTTGATGCAATAAAGCAAGCGCCATTTTTCCGGAACGTGGCTCGTCATGGTGAGCACCGGCGCGGCATATAGTCCAAATTGAACAACAAATGGCACAATGAATCGAAAATCGCGGTATTTAACGGTGAGCGCCGCTATCCATAAACCCGTGCCCAGTGAGGCTGCAAAAATAAGCAGCACAAAAAATGGGAAGAAAACGATCTGAGACGGCGGGATGAAGTGATAATACAACATCAGAACAACAAGAAAAGCCGCCGCAACCAAAAAATCCACGAAACTTACTATAACGCTGCCCGCCGGGACCACGAGACGCGGAAAATAGATTTTGGAAATGAGGTTTGAGTTATTCACCAGGCTGTTGCCGCTTTCGGACATGGCGGTGGAAAAAAATTGCCACGGCAGCATTGCGCAAAAAACAAATAGCGGGGCGGGCGCACCGCCCGCGGGCAATTTACCGACCTTCATCACAAGGGTCAAAATGAGCATTGTGAGAAAGGGGCGAATCAACGCCCATGCGATCCCAACAACCGTCTGCTTGTAGCGGATCAAGAAATCGCGCCAGGCGAGAAAGTAGAGCAACTCCCGAAATTTCCAAAGGTCGCGCCAGTATTGGCGCTCTGTGTGCCCCGCTTCGATGACAAAAGTTTCGATCATAATTATGCCCTGCCGATTTGTTCAAACTGGAACATGGTTCTGTCCCAAAAGCGTGCCAGGTTGGCCCTGAGATTGGGCAGAAATTCCTCCACCCGCGCAGCCGTGCGGCGGCTGCCGAACGTTTCAATCCAGGCATATTTTCGCCGCAAGCGTGGTATGCCCAAATGGCCCCCGAGGGTTTCGGCCAGTTGTTGTGCTTCCTTGACGATGTCCAGCCGCCACGGATAAAAGAATTTAAGCCAGTTTTCCAAAAATATGACGCAGGCAGCGCGGGTGCGCTCGCTGTCTTCGAGTTCGCGGAGGCGACGAATTTGCAATTGCAGAGAAAGCCAGAGAGATTCCAACTTTCTTTTTGACTGGTCAACGTCGCTTAAACTGCCGGAGCCTGATGCGCGATAGAAAGCCCGGGCGCCGGGAACAAAACGGATTTCTTTGCTGGCTGCCACCACACGAGAAAAATATTCGCCGTCGTCATCTAGGGACAGGCGTTCGTCCCACGGCCCGGCTATCTCGGTTAATTCACGGCTCACCAGCCATGTTTGGGGAGGCAGAAAAAGATTTTCCCCCAGTTTTCGAAACAGCCATTCAGCCGGCGATAGATTCTCCCATAAGCGTGTTCGGGAAAATCGAGCAGGCCATGTCCGATACAAGAAGCGTCCCCATTCCGCCGATAAAAGCACGCGCGGATCTGAAATGCGAATGGCCATTTCCATTTGTAGCGAAATCTTTTCGGGAGCGATCAAATCGTCCGCGTCCAGCCACTGAATAAAATTTCCGCGACAATGCGTGAATGCGTTGTTTCGGGCTGCCGACGCACCCTGATTTTTCTGGCAGATGAGAATCACGCCATCTTTTAGAAAATTACCGGCGACGGCGGCAGTCCGATCTGTCGAACCATCGTCCACAATTATAATTTCTTTGCGGGGCCACGTTTGCCGCAATGCGGAGTCAATGGTGTCGGCAATCCATTGCTCTGCGTTATAGGCCGGAATCAGGATTGAAACCAGGGGGCGACGTTCAGGGATTTCCAGGGTTTTCATTAAAATAATTTTTGCCCATATGGCTAAATCCAGCGCAGCCCAGCAAATTCCCGGCATGATCGCCAACTTTAATCAAGTAACGCATGAAGAAATGTTGACCCATCACGAAGAGAAATGGCAGCATCATCAAATAAAGGGGCAGGGCGATGAGGGACTTGACGACGCTCTCTACGTCCGCAAAATGCCGATTATTCTGTCCCCGTAACAAGGCGCGACGAAAGAGGTAAAGGCGTCGGCATCGTGTCTCCGGGATGATCTCGTGAACGACCGCTTCGTTGCACCAAAGAAAACTATGACCGTATTCCATCATGCGCTTGAAAAAATCCACGTCTTCGCAGCCGGAGGTGAATTGCCTGCGGAATGGTTCTGTCAGTTCCTTGAAAAGATCACGACGCACCAATGCATTTGCCGTCGAGGTTTGGTTCCATTTGAGTTTTGAGCCGGTTATGCGGCAGCGGCGCTTTTCAAAAAATTTGCCCTTAAGAATCCAGGAAGGTGGCGTGCTTTCAAAAACGGGTTCGACCGGCCCGAGTGCGCCATCGGAATTGCTTTGGTCCAGCGTTTTATAAAAATTGAGAAGCCAATTCGGTTCGGGAAATTCATCATCGTCAATCCAGGCAACAAAATCTCCGGCGGCCAGTTCGAGGGCTTTGTTTCTGGCCAAAGAAATATTTTGTTCAGGCTCAACGCCGTAAACTACTTTAACCGGCGCTGTGCGCGCAAAATCACAAACCGTCGCCCTGGCAGTTTCATCGTGGTCGTTATCCACGACGACGATGGAATAATCAAATAAATCCTCAGTTTCCAGGGCGCGCAAATTTTCCAGGGTACGTTGGAGAAATTGCGGCCGCTTAAACGAACAAATACAGACGCTGATGTGTTTTTTCTTCACGGTCTAATTTTCAGAGAAACCATGGAGGAGGCGCCGTTCGATGGCTTCCAGTGTCATAATCGAATTGATTTCAGCGGAATAGTCATGGCGTCCGGCGATATGTGCTGCCGCGAGATGGTCCAAAAAATCCGGATTCCAAATACCGTTGCCGCGAACGCGCGAGCTGGAGAGCACTTCACGAATATATGGTGCAAACTCGTTGCGACACCAACTGCTATAGCGAACAAATTTATGCATTCCCGCAATTTTTAATTTTCCGGCAATCGATTTGAAAATCGAATTGAATGCTGAGGCCGGGCGCGGCAATCCGGCGACGGTGTAATAATCGAGCTTAAAGGTTATCTCGGCGAAGGCGCGACGTGACAAAAATTTCAAGCCCGAGTTACTGCCTCCAAACCCCCGATCTGTGGGGATTTCACTCAGCGCCGGGTTATTGGCACGTACGAGGCGGAACGCCGGCAAAGATGACTTTTGGGTTTGTTCAGGGGCTTGAAACGCAAGTGCGACGAGCTCGTTGTCCAGGTAGGGGGTGCGAAATTGCAGTTGTGAACGACCAGCCTCTAGATTCCCAAACAGATTCCAGGGAACGTCCTTGAAAGCGGCAAAGCTGATGGGCTGTGCACTATGTGCGTGAATTTTTTCCGATCGCGAATGTATCTTTGCGCGCCAATCATTATTAAATAAGTATGGGGAAAGGGGGAGCTGCTTGAAGGTTGAAAAACTACGCAGAATTTCACTGCCAAAACTCCCGGTCAATCGAATGGTGGCTAATTGTCGCGCCTTGCGATTCAAATACATTTCATGCGCGTTTGAAAACCCAGCACAACCATCGGTGACAAAAACGGTTTTATCCACCTGCGCGGAAAAATCTGAAAAGAAATCACGTCCCAGGCGCAAGAGGTTGTGTTCCACGTTGGACGCGGCGGCGACGCGCGCGGCGATTTTATCGTCTAAAGTCAAGCCATTGCTGCCTGAAAAGGTGTAACAGGCCATCTGTGCGGAGTTTTGCGGACGGCAGGCCATGATCATTCGAGTGTCCAAACCGCCAGTCAGCGCAACCCCGACTTTTGAATACGGCTCAAAGTAGCGCGGTAAAATCCGCTTAAATGTTTCCTGGAACCGGTTTTCAAATTCTTTCGGTGCAAGCTGGGGCAGTGATTCCCAAGTTTTCGGTGAGAAGTATTTTTTCTTCCGCCGATTATCGCCTTCAAAAGTCCAAAGCGAACCGCCAGGCAAAATTTCGATGCCTCGAAATAAGCTTTTCCATTCTACCGTGCAACCAAAGGTGAGATAATCAGCCAGGCTTTCCGTATCGAATTGCCGTTGCTCAGGCAATATCCGCAGTAGAGCTTTGGCTTCGCTAGCGAAATAGAAATTTCCATTCCTTTCGTGAAAATAGATCCGTTGGATGCCGTAACGGTCATTGAACAGGATGATTTTGCGTTGCGATTTGTCTATCAACAGGCCGCTGAAAAGGCCGTTGAGCTCTTCTACGAATTTTTGGCCTTCGTTTTCGTAGAGCCGGATGAGCTGGTTTCCCCGGGTAATTTCAGGGCCAACAAAACATTCGCCAGAGAAGACCAGTGAGATGCTTCCGGCTTCGTTCGAAAAAACTCCGTCTGTGGAATCATTGAAGCCCGTAAAGCCCGAGTAGACTTTCATGTCGGGAACAAAATGGGTTGCCGCCTTATAAAAAGCCTCATGCTTCATCGTCGCCAGCATGGCGTTGATGAGGGCAGGGCATTCTTCCAGCGATGAAGAAGCAATGATTCCAACAATCCCTGGCATGGGTCTAATAATTTAGCGGTTAACCGATTCTTCTAAAAGTGGCGGAGAGGGAAAGGATTTGAACCTTCGATGCGGTAAACCGCATAACAACTAAAAGAAGTTGCTGCCTTAAGCCACTCAGCCACCTCTCCTAAATTTCAACGGCACTTTTTGCGGTGCCGTAGCGCATTGCGTTCCAATGATTTCGCAGGGCGATGAGCCGGTCCGCCCAGGCCTGGGGTAGGCGCTCGCGCAGGGGATGGTGTAGCCGAAAGTTGAGCATTAATTTTCCACGTGCTGTCAGGGGAACAAAATATCGCGGGGACTCCTGGGGTTGAAAATTGTATTTGGTTCGAAATGCACCAAGACCGCGGGACGTCCAGTCACCATAATGCAGATACGAAACGCCTTTTTCATCGCAAAGTTTCACGGCGCGCGCAATGAGTGCATCCATGACACATTTGTCCCGGTGTGCCAGCGTGGCTAATATGTGAATGTTCCGAAGAATCCCATTGCCCTGGAAGGTTTTCATAAAGCCAATGAGCTCACCGTTGAAATAGGCGCCAGTAAAAATTGACTTGTCGGTAAATGAACTAAGGTCATCCTTGACCTGGTCAAAGTTTTTTCCGTAGTGGGTAAATTTCCGCCCCTGTCTCAACGGGTATTCGTTGTAAATCTTTTCAACCCCGCGGATAAAAGAATCATTCAATTCTGTTTCGTGTATTTCCACTCCTGTTTTTTGGGCTTTGCGCGCCTTGTTCCGGGCTTTGAAGTGAAGGTTGTCCCACCAATCGTCAAAACTTTTTATAGTCAGGATGGATGAAGCGACCATCTCGCGATAAAACGGAAATTCCGGGTGCGGCAGGTGCCCTTCCTGCACGAACGTGAACACGTCGGGAAGCGGTCTGCTTTTCTTCATTTTTTCTATCAGTGCCTCCGGCTCGTCTACGAACTCATACCATTCATGGTACAGTTTCGCGATCCGGAAAAATTTTCCTCTGACAGAAATTTCTTTGTTGTCGACAATCATGGCTAGTGAAAGATTTCAGGCGGCTATTGCTGCACGGTCTTCGGCAAAATTGGAGCGGACTCCGCGCAGCCATTGTTCCAAGATGATAAGGCTGAAGAGCAGTTTGTGGTTATTCTGGCGCCGCATGCGATGTTCCTCCAGGAGGTTTCGCACCGGCTCGTGTTCCAGTTGCTCAAAAATGAGAGAGTTTTTGTCCAGAAGGACCTCGGGGAATTGCCCTTTGGTGCGCGCGTTAAACCAATCATCCACGACATTCACGGCAAAGCCGCGTTTTTTCCGGAAAAGAATCGACGTGGGAAGCATCCTGGAACAAACGCGCCGATGGAGCCATTTGCGTACACCGTAACGGATTTTATGATTGGCACCTAGCCGCTGGACGAATTCTACGATGTTCTTATCAAGATATGGCACTCGCGCTTCGAGGCTATGGGCCATTGACAGTTTGTCTGAATACATGAGCAATTCATCCGGAAGGGATGAACGGATTTCGAGAAGCTGAAAGCCGCCGAGTTCGTCGGTGCGTTCCATCTGGGACAAGAGTGGGTCCAGGCAGGCGGAGAATTCTGCTTCGCCGTTCGGACGGAACTCCGGACGGAAGAGTTGTTTAATTGTTTCTGCCGGGTGTAACGAGAAGATGCTTTCGTAACGGGCAAAGCGATCTTCGATGGCAAGAGAATGAACGCCGCGTTTTAGGGTCTCGTTCCGGGGCAAGCGCAAAATGGCAGAGCTGAGGGACGAACGAATTTTCTGCGGTAACCGGCGCCACAAACTTCCGTAATGAACTCCGAGATGACGGTTGTAGCCGCCAAAAAGCTCGTCCGGCCCCTGGCCAACGAGCGCCACTTTTACGTCCTGACGTGCGCGCCGGCAGATAAAATACATGGGCACAATCGATGAGCTGGCGACGGGCTCCTCCAAAAACTCCACGATTTTGGGAAGTGATTTTTCGAATTCGCTCCGGTCCAATCTTACTGCGATATGACGGGCGCCCAGGCGCAGCGCTGTTTTCGCGGCGGATTGGAGTTCGTCATCGGCGAATTGCTTTCCATAGCCAATCGTGTAGGCGGGCCAGTTACGGCCGTATTCGTTCATGAGTGCCAGTAACAGCGCTGAATCCAATCCGCCGCTTAAGAGGATGCCAACCGGCACGTCCGCTGATAAATGACGCCGTACGGACCGGCGGTAAAGCTCAAGCAATTGTTCGGCCGCATCGGAATCTTTGGTGCGTTCCGGAAGCGGGGAAGGGGCGAATTGATACCAGCGTTCTTCGCGGCATTTCCCTTTTTCGGCGATGAGCATTGTCCCGGCTGCCAATTTTCTGATTCCCTTAAAAACGGTCAAGGGAGATGGCGTATAACGGAAGCGCAGAAAGAGCGAAATGGCAGCAGAGGAAATTTCCGGCGCAGAGTTTTTTGCGGTCAAAACCGGGCGCATTTCCGAGCCAAAGGTCAATTGCCCGTTTTCGATACGGTAGTAAATCATTTTAATGCCCATTGGGTCACGCGCCACAATCAAGCGCCTGCATTTTGCGTCCCAAATGGCGATGCCAAACATCCCGTTGAGATGATTAAAAACATCTGTGCCCCATTCCTTGTAGCCGTGGACGATGACTTCCGTGTCGGAGCGTGTACGGAACTGGTATCCGTATTTTTCCAGTTCCCGGCGCAGTTCGCGAAAATTATAGATCTCGCCATTAAAGATGACTTGCACGGACCGCTCTTCATCTGACATCGGCTGATGCCCGCCGGCCAGGTCAATGATTGAGAGTCGGCGGAATCCGAGCCCCAGCGGTCCCGAGATGAAAGTACCCTCGTCGTCCGGACCCCGATGAAGCATCGAGCGCGACATCAGGCGAATCGTTTCCGGATTCACCGGCTGGTCGGTTGCAAAATTAAGCTGCCCGCAGATCCCGCACATAGCATTTGGAATTGAGGTTTTCATAAGGTTGGTGGTCCGCTACTCGCGCTTCCCGCAGGCAAAGCGCGAGGCTGCGGAACATTTGGGATTGTCCCCACCGATGCATTGGCACATTGTCCCAGCCAAACATCAGTTGTCGTGAACGAAATGAGCCATCGGGTTTGATCCAATTTTCTAAAACTCCCGCGGTCACGGTTTCCAAAGTCTTGTCGAGTTCGGAAAAGTGGTTCCGCAAAAGCAGGCATAAATTGATGCACTCGGCGCAGTCATAGAGTTCGTGGCGATAGACTGTCAGGCGCGGCGCCCGGGCGAAAGGACGCGGCATGCCATCCTCCGAGAAAAGATTTTTCAGATAAAAGTCCACTCCGCTGGTAATCGCTTTCAGGCACGTCTCGTTGCCGGTAAGGAAGTAGATTTTTGTGAGCGCTTTCAGGACGAAGCAGGTGTGAAAGTGGTCCACGAAGTCCCGTTTGCCGTCCACAGCATAGGGCCAGGAACCGTCGGCCCTCTGTGATTCTAAAACGAAATTCAAATTGCGCACGGCGATTTCAGACAAAAGGTTGTCTCTAAACAGCCACGCCGCGTTCGTAAGGGTGAAGGCGCGGTAGGCCGAGGCATTAACGACGCCTACTTTATCAAAAGGCGTGTAAGAGCAGGTGCTGGAAGTCTCTGAAAGCCTGAAATCTTTGTAGTCCTGGCTGACATGACGGGTGATTGAATGCAGAATCCGGCCCCATTTCAAATTAGGCCGCAGTTGTTCCATTTGCAAAAATGCTTCGAAAACATACGGCGTGGTGGTAATCAACGGTGTGCCCGCGGGTATCACGCCGCTACGCGTGACCCAATCAAACGGATATCCCCAGCAATATTCCTTGAAGTCGACGCAACGTTCCCGTTCCAGCATCTCCAGGAAGTGAACCGCCTGGTCGAAAAAGAATTCGTTCCCGGTAGCTTCATAAAGAGAGGCAAAACCCATCGCATAATGCGCGTCGGCGATCGGCAAACGAATGGGATGATGGAAATATGTTCTGGCCGCAGGGAGAAATGCCTCGCAAAAAATCATTGGTGCCACAGTGGCCGTGCCCATCGTACGATGGTGGTAATAGAAAGATTTGGCGCGGCGACCGATTGGGCCGGCGAAAAAGGATTGATGGTCCCACGAAGTTTCTCCGTAGTGGCCAAGCCAATCCGTAAAATTTTCCAGGGCTTTTCGGATTTCGTTCGTTTGCATAAAATTGGGATTCAACCGTGAATCGTTGTGAAGTTATTATTTCGTGCCGTAAATCATCCGGTGCCAGCCCCAATGCCGTCCGAGCCACCTTTCAAATTTGCGTGGGATCAATCTTCCAAGGAATGACCAGTGCTCCGAGTTGAACTCCCATACTTCCTGACGGACGGTGGCAAAATCTTCGAACAGTTCAGCCGCTTCCCGGTGGTTGTAAACGCGGGCCAGGGGACAAAATGGGCCATCTGTGTTCATGCTGATCCATTCCTGTTTGGTCATGTGACCCTTCTGAATGAGAATTTCACGATGCCCTTCCAGTTTCCATCGGTCAAAGCCAGTGAGCGCAGCGATGGTCCGCGGCATGAATTTCGGCAGCAGGAACAGCCTGAAAATTTTTCTCAGGAACATGATCTCGAGATAGTAGTTGATAGAACTCCGGTTATATAACATGACAGTAAAAGTCCCGCCTTTGCGCAAGATCCGGTGCATTTCGGCAACAATCTTTTCCGGATGCGGCGCATGGTGAATCACGCCAAAGCTGTAGATGTGGTCGAAACTTTCGTCGGGGAAGGGTAGTTCCTCGGCATTGCTTACCACAAAATTGCCGGGAACATTGAAAAGCCGGAAGCGCTCCTCGGCCAGTTCGATGGAATGCGGGGTCAGGTCCAACCCGGTATAGTTTGCGCCGCATTTGGCGAATTCCAGTCCGTCGGTCGCAATGCTGCAACCGATCTCCAGGACTTCTTTGTCACGGTACGTGTCGAAGGCCGCCGTGACGGGTATGTGCCATTCACGGCCATTATACCGTTTTTCAGATATTTCTTCGAAATACAGCCGCCGTTGTGTCGCATGCGACAAATCGGACTGGCAGGGATTTGTGTTCCAAAAATCCTGGACGACAGCAAGTTGGGATTTCATAAAAATGACCTTCTTTTACCCGGAACGATTGGCCGGGCAGCCCTTCCGCTCAAAGTCTCCGAGAGGCGGGCAATAGATATGATATATCGCGTAAAAGTGTCTACAATGTCTACACTGTTGATAATGAATAACTTAAGTGTCTACAAAACTCCCTACATTTTTTGAAAGGTGTCTACACCGCTGGAAACCAACGACTTAAGTGTCTACATTAACGTTATCGTATCGGATACACGAGCGATGGCTAATCCTGCACCGTTTTTTCCATGGCGAGGGGGAGATGAAATTTTTCGATTTTGTGGAACGTGATGATGGACCTAATGATCGCTTTTAATTTTAGCATCTGTTCGTGCCGGTGAAAGCGCATCAATTCCTTCGATACCGGGCGCTTCATCCTTTTTAAACCGGCCCAGCTATAACCCGCAAGCAACGCAAGGCCGCCAAGAATGTAAGGTTTTTTTCCGAGTCGGTACGCCACGCGAAACAACTGCCAGACGGGAGAGCCACCCAAAAAATAGTCCTTCATTCCGTAGTCAAACATTGCGCCCAGGGGACTGCGTTTGGCGGTCCCCATGCTTCGATGATGATGAAAGCGGCGTTCCGAAAAATTCCGCGTCTTCCATCCAAGCATCCGCGCCGTGGTTACGGCAATCCAATCCACTCCACCGTCGGAACTCGCCAGGTAACCGCCAACTTCCCGAAAACATTCCAACCGAAACAGCTGGCACGCACCGTGAACGGAAGTTTCTCCCTCGAAACTGTCCTTCGTGGAATCCCAGTTTTTTTCCATATATGCCGTCCCGGCAACGCCTAACAGAGAGTCGTCGGAAAATTTGCATAACAGAAATTCAAAATGGTCGGGTCCAAACGAAATGTCGGCATCCAGGTTCCCGACGAGGTCAAACTGTGCCGTTTCCAAAAACTTGAAACCGGCATTGACGGCGTCGGCTTTGCCGCCGAAATGACGGTTGGGCCGGTTGACACGGCGGATGAGTGAGATCCATGGGAAACGCGCGGCATATTCTTCCACGATTTCAGCCGTCCTATCCGTTGAGCCATCATCGAGGATGACCCAATGTTCGGGCGGCTGGGTCTGCGCGGTAACGGAATCGAGCGTTTTGCCGATAAACGATTCCTCGTTTCTCGCCGCCGTAATCAGGACGTATTTCACAAGTTTGTGCTTCCGTTAAATTGAAGATGGGAAGGCGGGAGCAAATTATTAGTAGTGTTTGTATTGCCGCCTCTACCGTTATTAGTGCCGATATCAAGAGGATGCGGATAAACAAACGGCGTATAGCCCGGCTTGGGAGTATCATTATAGAAATCCCGGCCCTGCTGTATACCCGGATACGGACTGCTCATTTCAGCCAGTGAACCATTTGTCGTATTTGACCAAGAATAAATGGGATCCAGCGCCTGGTTCGGGTAGGAGGGAACTCCCGTGTTCGTATCAATCTGTACGTCAATTCCATTGACTGTCAGGCTTATATTCAAAAAGCCTGCGAACTCATTGAGCAGCTCAGAGTAGAGAGTCCCGCTGGTTTCGAGGCCTTCGTCCTGCAACAAGTCGCCTGAGCCGCGGCCCGGCTGGTCAAGGGCGGCATAAACCATATGAAGCTGGAATGGATCACCCGGGTCGAAAGTCATCGCGGTGTGCTCAAGCAGGCTCGCTGTTTGAGGAGTGCTTCCAATGTAAGTCATTGTATTTGATGTATTGGACAGGACGACGGAAAAGAGCCCGCTGCTGAGATTCATCAAAGTGTATCCGGTCCACTGGTTTGGGGTCCAGTTCGCGCCGGCCACCTGCAAATAAGTGGAACCACTGGGCCCTGTACTCACCCCGCTTAGATATAATGTCGGGCTGTTTGAGTCATAGGGGCAAACGCCGTTAGCGCCACAGAACGGGTCCCATTCACCGCAGAAGGAGTCCGTAGAGCGAAAATCTCTGAGGGCCACGAGAGCGCTGTAGCCGGTGCAGGTGTTGCTGAAAATGACGCCGCCGCCGCTGCGAATCAACATCGCGGCAAAGCAGGGATAAACAGGATCGTTCGCAGAAAAATTAAAAGAATTGCCGTAAATTTCAAAGCTGCGCTCGCCGCGAACGATACCGCCCGTTTCGGTGCCATGATTATTGAAACAATCATTCCAGACGGTATTATAGCGAAATACCATCCGCGCGCCGCCACAACCGTCGCATGCCCCCACGCTGGCCACGTATCCCTCCAGGTTGGTCATGTAATTATTTTCGATATACAGGACATTCGAACTGTTCAGGCCGTACGTGGGCGGCTGAGAATAAGAGACATCACCCTCGCCATCGTTTGGGAAAGCGCTATAATCGGCAATGGAAATGGCCCGTTCGTAAAAAGTATTGTCGTCAATGACGCAGAAGGCACTGCCATACGTGGCGATACCTTTTGAGTAGAGGCCGTTAAATGCATTGTGATCAATCCGCCACGAACTTCCGGGAACCCCGTTAATGGACACCGAGCCATTGTAGCTCATGGTCGTGTTGGTTACCCCGCCGGCAAATTGGATATTGGAAATCTCTGTCAGATAACCGGGGGAACAATACGCTACAATCGTCTGGGCGCCACCGGAACGCGGTTCTTCATCAATTATCTCCGTCGCGTTGGTTCCCGCGCCTTCCAATGACACGCCGTTGCTTAATATGAGCGTTTGACTCCAACTGTTGGTGCCGGCCGCCAATTGCACGGTGTCGCCGACTGACGCTGCGGCCACAGCATTACTGACATCCGTGAATTGGCAACTGGCCGCGTCAATGATTTTGGCCCGGCCAACCTGGTCCGATAAAAATAAAACGGCCACAGCGGATAAGATTGAAGCGACGTTGCGTAATTTCGAAATACTGGCTTGCATGATGACCTCCTATCCAATAAGTCCGTTATTGCCTTTGGCCTGGGCCATAATCCAATTGGCACTGTGACGCAGGGGTGTCTTAACGCGTTCAGGAACCAGCTTCCTGGATTTCGGCAGGTCTATCGCCACTAAGAAGAACATAAAGAACGGAAAAGCATTTTGCCGGAATGAGGCCTCCGTCCAATTATAGACAATAAACGCAACCAGGTAGGCCATGCGCAGTCGGCCGAATTCGAAATTGCGAAGCAGTTCGCGGCGTGACTTTCCATAAGTCGCCAGCAATATGGCCGCCGTCATCACGATTCCGATGCCTCCCAGGTTCAGGTAGGTTTCCAGGTAGCCGTTGTGCGCCTGGTTAAGGCCAGGATAAAGATTTTGGACCGCTTCCCGACGATCTCCCAGCCAAAAGCTTTCAAAGCCGGTTCCGACAAGAGGGTTAACGTTCCAATTCCAAAGTATGTGCCATATATCTGTTCTCCCGGTAAATGTTTCGTTTCTTCCCAGGAGGTGGATGAAACTGCCGAAAAGTCCAAGTCCAGCACCGGCCAATGTGCAAACCATAATCGCAATGGCTATGTAAGCGCCGACACGCCGTTTGTCAACCCATCGAAAGCCCAGAAACATCATGATTCCTGCGGTAAGCACGAGCGCGACGAAGGATGATGCGCTATGCGCCATTTTAAGCAGCCAAAAATCCATGCAAAGAAGGCCGGCACAGAGGAGGAGTTCGTCTCGTTTTCTTCTTCCAGCCTCCCATTGCAGGACTTGCAGCAAATACCAGAACAAAACCATGCCTAAAATCCAACAATCGAAGCCGAGCTCGTTCTTATTCGTAGCGATGCCGGTGTACATCGGCCGTCCCTCCCATTGATCGTATATACGTCCCAGATCCGGGAAATATTTAATGAGTAGGATTGAAACCGGAAGCATCACGTAAGCGCACCGTTTCATCAGCCGTGAAACCGCCTCCATAACGTCGGGTTCGGTAAGAACGATGAGGGCCATTACCGGATCTCCCAACAATTTTATCCAGCGTTTGAGCGACACGAACGGAAAGTCAGACCAAAGAATCGCCAGCAAACAATAAGCTAGAAACAACGCCAGCCAACGGTTGTTATGGATGAATTTCTGACAGGAGACGCGCCGCTGATGGAGAATAAAAATGCCGGTGGCAATCACTGCAGAGTAAAAAGCCGCGTCAATCGGACTTCCATCTTCAACCGTGACTCCCCCGACCGGTAAGCCAAAAATAGTGAGCCATTGCGATAAAAACCGGGAGCCGGGACTGACCACAATCCACAGGAAGGGAAGCCACAATGCCCCGGTGACATTTGGTTTCTCCCGAAAATCCCTCGCAAAAAGGAAGACGATGAACCCAATTGTTAAAAATAGTGCCAGTATCGGAGGCATGCCAATCCTTTGAAATTTTTATTAGGCGCAGGGCCTTTAAGCCGCGCGCAAATTCACCATGTTGCCGACCATTCCCAGGAATTTTTCCTCTTCCATTGCCCAGGAATTTTTTTCATAAACCCGCCGGCCGTTTTCTACCAGCTGTTGCAATTCGACCGGGTTTTGATACGCCCATTCAATCTTCGCGGCCAGGTCGTTGGCGTTGTCGGGCTCGAAGAACAAAATTTCATCGTTCTTGAAATAATCTCGGATGCCCCGCGTCGAGGGCACAATGACGGGCTTGTTCATCGCCAGGTATTCAAAAATCCGGGTCGGAAAATTGATTTGGGTAAAAACGCTCAACCGGTTTGGGACCAGCCCCATGTCGGCTTTGGAAATGTCATGCGCGATTTCGTCCAGCGTTTTGTAACCGTGAAAATGGATGGCATCTTTTACCTCAAGTGCTTCCGCCTGTGCCATGATCTTTTCCAGGTAATCCGTGGTTTCGCCGTAAAGGTGTAGTTTGATGCCGGGGATTTTTTCCTTCAATTTGGCGATGGCTTCGACCGCCAGGTCCAGCCCATGACGCTCGACAATCAATCCGTGATACATGAGCACGAATCCCTTCCGGCGTTCGCTCTCAAGGGTTGAAAAAGGCACGATATTTGATTCATTGTGCGGGCTGAAAATCTCTGCTTCGGGCGAATTCATCACTGTTTGTATCTTTTCTGCTGGGCAGCTCCGTGATGCGAACAGCTCCTTGAACGCAATGTTTGGGGTTATAACCATGTCGGCGAAGGCGATGCTGTTTCTTTCCATTTTTTCCAGCCAATGAACGATGAAATTGCCTTCCCGCAGGCCGTAAATGCTCCGGTATAACTCTGGCATGGGATCGTGCAAATCCAGGATGATCTTTGCCCCGCGCATCCGTGGAAACCATCCACTAAAAACCAAAAAGTCCGGCATGTTATGGACATGGACGATTTTGTAGCGTTTTTTTAGGCCCCAGACCGCCAGCAGGAAAAACGCCGCGATCAAAAACCAGGCGTATTGGAGAATATAAATGAGCTTGCCGGCCCGTCGCCGCTTTAGGGGAATGCGGAAGATGTTTACGCCATTGAGATTTTCGTGCTTCGGCTCAGAATCATTTTTTCGAAGGCAAATCACGTCTACCTGTGCCCCGGCGCGTTTCAAAGCTTCGGCTTCGCGGCGCGGACGGGGATCGGAGGCATAATACGAATACAAAACGACAGCAGCTTGGACTTTCTCCAGTGGTTTTTTTTTGTCCTGGCCATCGACCGCAAATTGATGTTCAGGATGATGTACAGGTTTTTTAGGCCGGTAGGTGTTTTTGAACCAGCGCGCCATTTCCTTCGGCAGTGGATTCCAAAACTTATCGGCGTAATACGTTTTGACGTATTCCAAAAAGTCTTTGTACCACGCAGCAGGATATTCCGATGCGTTCAACTTGCCATTAAAGCCGAGGTAATCGGGATGCACGTTAAGCAACGCCATGCCGCCGCGCGCCACGAGCCAATCCAACTTTGTCTTCCATATTTCCGGCGATTTTTCATCCAGTACCAGGAAGAGGGTCGAATCCTGCGGTAGCGTATAAGGCAATTCGACATAGCCACCCCCGTTGCCGTCGGAAATCCAAAACGGAAAAATGGTGTTGACGCCGTCGGGCTGCGGCTCAAAAGGATCCGTGTCGAACGTCGAGGCATCATACTCAATTTTCAAGCCGTGCAGGCGCTCGCGATCGTGGAGCATAAACGCGGCGCGAAAGCCGCTGGCGTTCCAATCCCGCAAATAACTGTTGATGCTGCTTGCGCTCTTCGCGAAATCATTCCTGCGCCAGTAAAGTTTTCCGTCATGGCGCAAGTCATGAACGCCCACCTCAAAGCCGTTTTGCAAAAGTTCTCCGCGCAGTTCGCACGGAACCCGGTAATCACCTTCAGGAATGAAATTAAAGGACGAGCGAAAACCGAGTTGGCGTTCAAGTTCCATTAAGTGGCGGCACTTGGCCAGGCCTTTGGAACTTTCCACATCGTGGGTCAGCACTAGGGCGAATTTTTTTCCGTCCGGCCAGCCGCGCCAATTTTCCGGCGCGTGACCAGCGGTTTCGTTGATCGGCCAGACGTTTTTGAACGCCTCGCGCTTTCGGCGCGCGACTACGCGGCGTAGGCCCATCCGTAAACGCCATGGCAAATAAGGCTTGAACCTATAATAAATCCGGTGATTAAACTGGGAAGAGGTCATGAGAAATTTGAAGTGGGCGGCGGTTTCTTCAACAACAGGTTAAAGAGGGACCACCGCCCGGGTGACGACTGCAAGTATTAAAAGTCGATGAGTGTCTCGCGATGCAGGCGTTCGGGAATGTATTTGCGGGTTTTGTTGAGGACGACCCCGATTTTCGTCTGGGACGAGGCAAGCAATTCGATAGCCTGCTGCGCGGTATCACGGTTGGTTTTTTCCGACTGGATGACCAGCAGGACCATATCCATAAACCCGGCGAGCCGCGAAGTGATGCTGGTCTGGCTGACCGGCGGCATATCGAAAATGACATAGCTGTAATCGCTCGCTTTAATTCTTGGCAACAGTGATACAAACAGCCGTGGCAAAATGCGTTGGAACCGTTCGTCGGGCGAACCGGCGCTCACCACGTAAAGATTTTCCTGCACGAGCGCAGCATCACGTGTTTCGAGTGTCAGGGCCTCGTCCAAACCGCAACATTGCCTTCCCAGGAAGAATTGTTGCGCCACGCCATGCTCCAATTTCATATCCACCAGCAGCACGC
>Ga0206816_1128_pt1 | contig 19016 bp, 9 predicted proteins | sample Alteio_BWOrgCont_88_FD_152866 | JGI IMG/M metagenome (GOLD analysis project Ga0206816, IMG submission 152866) | Enriched cells from forest soil in Barre Woods Harvard Forest LTER site, Petersham, Massachusetts, United States -... | ecosystem: Environmental > Terrestrial > Soil > Temperate forest > O... | reverse complement strand
ATAAACTGAACCCGCTGACCACCAAAAACAACCCGAGGGTTGACCAATGGAACAACCTGATGAAGAAGTACCAGGAAGGCATTGAAGGCACAAAAAAAGGAGAAGTATGGGTGCCTTTAAAACCTTTAATAAATTGAAATAAGGCTTAATAACTTTAGAATAAAGCTAAAAACAAACGATGTTAAACTTAGGCATATTAGGATTGGGCGAAGGACGCAGCACCATGTCGGCGGCATTGCAAAGCGAAAAGTATAAATTAAAATTGATATGCGACCGTAATATCGAAATGTGCCACCAACGTGCGCAGGAATTTAATTTTCTTAAGTATACCACAAAGTACCAGGATATGCTGAATGACGCGGAAATAGATGTCATTGCTATCTATACGCCCGATCATTTACACGCACAGCATGTTAAACAGGCGTTGCTGGCCAACAAACATGTGATATGTACCAAACCATTTATTGATGATCTTTCGGATGCGCAGGAGTTGTTGGATTTGGTGGCAAAAACAGGCAAGCGTGTTTTCGTAGGTCAAAGCTCCCGGTTTTTTGAGCCGGCAAAACGGCAACATCAGGATTTTGAAGCGGGCCTAATTGGCAACCTAATCACCATAGAAAGCGAGTACAGTGCAGATCACCGCTGGTTTTTAGAAAAGCCCTGGGCTTTGGAACCATCCTTTAAATGGTTATATGGCGGGCTCAGTCACCCGGTTGATTTTGTCCGTTGGTATTTGCCAAATATTGAAGAAGTGATGGGTTATGGCTTTATCAGCAGCAATGGCAAAAAGGCGGGGTTGAAAAACGAGGATACCATGCACTTTATTTTTAAAGCTTCGGATGGCCGTATTGCGCGGGTAAGCGGTGCTTACACCGGGCCAACACAACCTGCCCAGCGTGATAGTGGCATGAGCACCATTCTGCGCGGAACCGAAGGCGCATCACAAGCGGATTACCACGAGTTGCGGTATGCAATTACCGACAACACCGGCGAAGAAAAAATAGTTTACTGGGGCGATAAAACCATGAAATACTATTTCCGGTTTGAAGGGCAAAGCCATCATGCGGGAGAATATCAGAACTATTTAGAGTACTTCGCCGACTGTATAGAAAGCGGCCAAACCGCCTACCCCGATGTAAAAGAGGGCATAGGCACCGTTGCTTTACTACAGGCGATGGATCGGTCACTGAAAAGCGGTAAGCCGGAAAAGGTAGTGGACATCCTTGCTGAATACAATTTATCACCTGGCCAACTCAGCGCATAATGGGACACCTGGCCAGCACTTTAACCACACTGGATTATGCGATAGTAATTGCATATCTCGTTGTCCTTATTGTTATTGGTTACAGGGCCAGCTTTGTTGACAAGAAAAAGGCGAACGAAACGCTGTTTCTGGCAAATAAATCATTGGGTTGGGCAAGTATCGGGTTCAATATGTGGGGCACCAATGTGGGGCCGTCATTGTTGTTAGCTTTTGCAAGCATCGGCTATACATCGGGGATAGTGGGCGCTAACTTCGACTGGTACGCGTTTATCTTTTTAATGTTATTGGCGTTGGTTTTCGCGCCACGCTATTTGGCCGCCAAAGTAACCACCATGCCCGAGTTTATGGGCGACCGTTACGGCGAATCAACCCAAAATATACTGGCCTGGTACGCGCTGATAAAAATCCTCATTACCTGGCTTTCGTTAGGCCTGTTTGCCGGTGGTTTGTTGGTACGGCAGGTTTTGGGCATACCCATGTGGCAATCGGTTATCGTACTGGTGTTTTTCGCGGGGATATTCGCGTTTACCGGCGGCCTGAAAGCTATTGCCAAAGTCAATATCTTCCAGATGTTGTTGCTAATATTTGTATCTATCATCCTCAACGTTTTAGGTGTGATAAAAGTCGGTAGTTTATCGGCTGTAATTCATGCTGTCCCGGTTGATTACTGGAAACTCATACACCCGGCCAGCGACCCTGATTATCCCTGGTACGCCATCTTATTGGGCTACCCGGTTTCTGCCGTGGCGTTTTTCTGTACAGACCAGGCAATGGTTCAATCCGTTTTGGGTGCCAGGAGTTTAGAACAGGGCCAGTTGGGCGTTAGCTTTATCGGGTGGTTAAAATTGCTATCGTTACCGCTGTTCCTGTTTACAGGTATCCTTTGTTTTGTACTGTTCCCACATTTAAGCGACCCTAAAGAAGCTTATATGATGATGGTTACGCACCTGTTCCCGCCGGGATTGAATGGGTTGGTAATTGTGGTGTTAATAGCGGTTTTGGTAGGTACGGTAGGCTCATCGCTAAATGCTTTAAGTACAGTATTTACGATGGATGTTTACCTCAAAAAAATTAATCCTGGCGCTACAAACAAACAGATCATTAGGATAGGTAAAATGGCCGTAATAGCGGGCTGTATTTTTGCTATTGGTATGGCGCTGGCTATTGACAGCATACAGAAGTTAAAGTTGTTTGATGTTTTTCAATCCATTTTAGGCTTTATAGCCCCGCCGCTCGCCGTGGTTTTCCTGTTGACCGTATTTTGGAAACGCACCTCGCGCAAAGCAGTAAATTTTGTTTTATCGTTTGGGTCGGCGCTAAGTTTAGGCACGGGGGTAATGTATTTATGGGTGTTCCCTTCGGCAACTTACACCTTTTGGCCGCATTATTTAATGCTATCGTTTTACATTTTCGCGGCCCTTACCATTTTGGCAATATTGATCTCGGCATTTGACCCATCCCCAACAATTTATGTGGAAGATGTTAAAGCCGATAAACCTGTTTTTACCATCACCAATAAGGTCAAACTTTCCTGGGCATTGCTCAGCGTGGTGATGGTAGCTTTATACTGGTATTTTAAATAGATGATGAAGAAATTAATCTATATAGGTTTAATACTTTGCGCGTTTGGAATCATTCCCGCTAAGGCACAGAAATCACCAAAGGCAACCTGGATATGGTATCCCGGCGATTACGAAGTATGGCTAAGCAATAAAATGCAAAACCGCCGTACAGATCGCGGCGCGTTCCTGCCCGTATTATGGAAAATGGACAGCCATTATGTATTGGTCGAGTTTCATAAAGATTTTGATGTGCCTGCCGCCGAAGAAGTAAAAATAAATGTAGAGGGAACATACAACGTAAAGATAGACGGGCAGGCGTTTGTAGGTTATCCAAAAAGTATAACTGTACCTGCAGGGCATCATAAAATAAGCCTGAAAGTTTACAATCAAGGAAACGTTCCATCCATTTATTTGAAAGGAAAAACCATTGTTTCAGACGATACGTGGCAGGCGACATTTGAAGACAAAGAATGGATCGATGCTTCGGGTAAGGTTTCGGACCGCTCGGATACGAAGTATTTGTATGCCGGTTCATGGAATTTTGATGAGAGTTCGTCCCTACCTTCAAAATTTAAATTGCCAACCACGCCGCAATCGGCAGTAAAAACCGAAAAAGGCGCGCATTCTTTCTTCCTCGATTTTGGTAAAGAAACATTTGGCTTTATTAAACTGCACGGACTAAAAGGCAACGGCAAACTGCATATCTATTACGGCGAATCCCGCGAAGAGGCGATGTCGCCCGAACATTGTGAAACTTTGGATGAATTAAACATTGACGAGCCGCAAAAGCGGGATTCGGTTATGGAACTTTCAAAAGCATTCCGTTATGTGAATGTTGTATTTGATAGTGGTGTCAGTATGGACGATGTTTCAATGCTGTACGAGTATTCGCCGCTCCAGGAACACGGCGCGTTTAAGTGCAACGACGGGGAACTCAACAAGATATATGACATATCCAAATACACGCTCCATTTAGCTACCCGCGAATTCTTTATAGACGGTATCAAACGCGACCGCTGGGTGTGGTCGGGCGATGCGTACCAGAGTTATTTGATGAACTATTATTCGTTTTTCGATTCGCCAACCGTTAGTCGCACCATGCTCGCTTTGCGCGGTAAGGACCCGGTAACCAGCCACATCAATACCATTATGGATTACACCTTTTACTGGTTTTTGGGCATTTATGATTACTACCAATACACTGGCGATAAAACCTTTATCAAACAATTTTACCCGCGTATGCAAAGCCTGATGGAGTATTGCTTATCGCGGCGCAATAAGGATGGCATGATGGAGGGTCTTTCTGGCGACTGGGTATTTATTGATTGGGCCGATGGCCTGAGCAAAAAAGGCGAGGTGAGTTTTGAACAAATGCTGTTTTGCCGTAGTTTGGAAACCATGTCGCTTTGCGCGAAACTGGATAATGACGCGGCAGGTGCAGCAAAATACTCGGCCTTAGCTATCGACCTGAAAGCAAAGATATTTAAGTATTACTGGAACGATCAAAAACACGCGCTGGTGCATAGCCGTGTAAATGGCGCGCAAACCGCCAACGTTACACGCTACAGCAATATGTTCGGCATATTTTTCAACTACTTTACTGAACAACAAAAGCAGGACGTAAAGAAAAACGTATTGCTGAACGATAAGATACAAAAGATAACCACACCATATATGCGTTTTTACGAACTGGAGGCCCTTTGCGCAATGGGCGAACAACCCTATGTATTAAAGCAGATAAAAGATTACTGGGGTGGTATGTTAAACTTAGGGGCGACATCATTTTGGGAAGAATATAACCCCGCCAAAACCGGGGCCGATATTTACGCCATGTATGGCCGCCCGTTCGGCAAAAGCTTATGCCATGCCTGGGGTGCCAGCCCGATATACTTATTGGGGAAATATTATTTAGGCGTAAAACCAACATCGGCAGGCTATAAAACATGGTCGGCAGAACCAAATCTGGGTGGATTAAAATGGATGGAAGGCACCGTGCCGATGCCAGATGGTGACGTAAAGTTATCTTGCACCACCACCCAAATAAAAATTAAAGGCGATAGCGGCACAGGTACTTTACGCTTTAAAAGCAAAACCATGCCTGTATGCAAAGAAGGCGCGGTTATCGCCAAAGGCAAAGGCGTTTACGAAGTGCAAATACAAAAAGGAAAAGATTTTACCATTGACTACACCGCGATATAATGCAGAGAGCGATAAAATACATTTTATTACTGGCAGGATTTTTACCTGCGTTTGCCCATGCGCAACTGGTGGATAAAACGCCCGCCGTTGTACCCAACGCGCCCACCATTTATCGCCCTAATGATCCCTGGGAAGATCAAACGGTGGATGGCATCAACCGTCAGCCATCACACGCTACGGCCTATTCGTTCAGCAATATAAATGATGCATTAACGGGAGACAGGGATAAGTCGGGCAGGATGTTATCCTTAAACGGCGACTGGGATTTTTTTTACGCGCCAATTCCTGCCGATACCCCCAAAGGTTTTTACAAGAACCGGGTGCAGGGCTGGAAAAAAATAATTGTGCCATCGAGTGTAGAAATGCAGGGCTATGGCAAGCCAATCTATAAAAGCGCGGTTTACCCTTTCAGGCCGGTAAACCCGCCGCACATGCCGGTGGAGGATAACGGCGTAGGTAATTATCAGCGCACGTTCACCATTCCTGCCAATTGGAAGGACATGAATATCACCCTGCATTTTGGCGGGGTAAGTTCGGGTTTTAAAGTTTGGATGAATGGCCAATTCTTGGGCTATGGCGAGGATAGCTTTTTACCGTCCGAATTTAATATTACACCTTATTTGCAGGATGGTGAAAACATTGTTTCGGTGCAGGTAATTCGGTGGACAGATGGTTATTTTTTAGAAGACCAGGATCAATGGCGTATGAGCGGTATCCATCGTGAGGTGATGCTATTGGCCGAACCCAAATTGCGCATTGCCGATTTTCAATATCAAACTAAATTGGATAAAGATTATAAGGACGCAATGTTTAACCTCCGCCCGCGAATAGAAAACTTGACCGGTAAACCCGTACCCGGCTATCATTTGAAGGCACAGCTATTTGATAAACACAATGCGCCAGTTTTTGAAAAACCTTTGGATAAAACCGTAGAAAGCATCATCAACGAAATATACCCGCGCCTGGACAACGTGAAGTTCGGCTTAATGCAGGCCGAAGTAAAGAACCCGGATAAATGGAGCGATGAAGTGCCGAATTTGTATACGTTAACATTATCCTTAGAAGACAGCACCGGGCATGTACTGGAAGTGAAAAGCTGCAAAGTAGGTTTCCGAAGCATTGAATTTTCTAAAACCGACAGCAAGTTGTTGATCAACGGGAAAGTAACCTATCTATACGGCGTTAATCGCCCAGATCATGACCCGGTAAAGGGCAAAGCATTATCGCGCGAAGATATTTTGCGGGATGTGCAAACCATTAAGCAATTCAATTTTAATTGTATCCGCACCAGCCATTACCCGATGGACCCCTACCTGTATGATTTGTGCGACCAATATGGCATCTTAGTTATTGATGAGGCGAATCTCGAGACCCACGGTTTAGGTTCGAAACTAAGCAACGATCCAACATGGACAGGCGCTTATATGGACCGGGTAACCCGCATGGTAATGCGCGATAAAAATCACCCCAGCATTATCATCTGGAGTTTGGGTAACGAAGCAGGTCGTGGCCCCAATCACGCCGCGATGGCCGAATGGGTACATGATTTTGATATTACCCGCCCCGTACACTACGAGCCCGCGCAGGGAACACCGCAAGCCGAAGGTTATATTGAACCCGGCGATCCAAAATACCCGGCTACAAATGATCACTCACATCGCCTGCAAAACCCGGTTGACCAACCTTATGTGGATATTATCAGCAGAATGTATCCCGGTTTATATACCGCGCCATTACTGGCTAACCAGCAAAATGGTGACAACCGCCCAGTTTTCTTTGTAGAATACTCGCACGCGATGGGGAACTCCAACGGTAACGTAAAGGAGTTTTGGGATCAATGGCGCACCACCAAACGCATTATCGGCGGCGCAATTTGGGAATTTAAAGACCAGGGTTTATTAAAGAAGGACGAGAACGGCACGCCATTCTATGCCTACGGCGGCGATTATGGCGAGAAATATTTTGACGATTTCACCATCAAGGGAATTGTAGACCCGGCCGGTAGGCCAAAACCGGCTATTTACGAATTGAAGCACGTTCAGCAACGGATTGAAGCAAAACTGGCTGAGGGTACTTATGAAATTGTCAATATCAAAAACTGGAGTAGTGTTAAATCAACAGGCGATTACGATGCAGAATTGATAATACGTGAGGATGGAAAAATTATATCCGAAAACAAACTGCCGCGTATTGCGATACCACCAATGAGTAATATGACGATAAATATTGCAAAGTACTTACCAAAGTTTACAACCGGACACGAATACCTGGCGGATATTCATTTCACTTTACCAAATGACGAAGCATGGGCACCTAAAGGATTTGAAATTGCCGCTGATCAATTTGCGTTGACAGGTCTCGCGGTTGTGAAGAATCCTGTTAAGACTTATCCTGCAATAACTTTACAAGATAATGCGAATACTTATGGTCTAACCGGTAAAAACTTTAAAATATCAATCGCCAAAAACAACGGGGCACTGATATCATACATTCACAATAACCAGGAACAAATTAACGCACCGTTATTGCCTCATTTCACCCGTCCGTTAACAGACAACGACCGTCGCGGATGGAAATCAAACAAAAAATTAAAACAGTGGTATCAAAACGAACCAAAGCTGTCAGCCATCAACGCCAAAAAACTAAATAATGGTTTGGTTGAAGTAACCAGCAATTACACGCTGATCAATGATAGTGCTGCGGTTAAAGTTATCTACACCATTAACGGCGATGGCGTAATAAAAGTAAACTATGCCTTAACCGTAAAACCCGGTTTGCCGAATATTCCCGAAGTTGGTATGCAGGGCGGAGTAAAAAACAGTTATGAAAATATAAGCTGGTACGGCAAGGGGCCGTACGAAAATTATATTGACCGGAGTACTGGTTCAGAAGCAGGCATATACACGCAACCGCTTAATTTATTCAATGAACCTTATGTGGTACCGCAGGAAACCGGTAATCGTACGGATATTAGGTGGATGCTACTGGCAGATAAAACTCAAAACGGCTTACTGGTCGTGGCAGATAGCTTATTAAGCATAAACGCTTGGCCATACACGCAAAAGAATATCGAAACAGCAAAACATACTAACAAACTGAAAGATGCAGGATATATTACGCTAAATATTGACTTGATCCAAATGGGTGTCGGCGGTAATGATAGTTGGTCGGATGTTGGCGCGCCATTGGACAAATACCAGGTCCCGGCTAAGAATTATAATTATAGCTTTTACTTAGTGCCAGTAGAAGCTAATGCGGATAAAGCTGCGACATTAGCAAGAGACATAAAATTTAATTAAGGCAATTAATTCTATGAAAAAATTCGCGCTCATCACATTCATTTACCTGAGCGGATTATCCGCAATGGCACAGGTGCGCGGTAAAGTTATGCCTGCGGATGAATTGGAGAAAGCATTTTTACACCCGACTCAAGCCGCAAAACCCTGGATATTCTGGTACTGGATGCAGGCCAGTGTAACCAAAGAGGGTATAACCGCCGATATAAAAGCTATGGCGAAAGAAGGTATCGGTGGCGCTTATTTAATGAGCATTAAAGGTCCCGCAACGCCACCGTTTATTGACCCGCCGGTTAACCAACTAACCAAACCCTGGTGGGATATGGTGCGCTTTGCCATGAGCGAGGCCGATAAATACGGCATCAAATTAGCCATGCATGATTGTGACGGCTTCGCTGTAGCCGGCGGCCCCTGGATAACGCCCGAATTATCCATGCAAAAAGTAGTATGGACAAAAACGCTGGTTACAGGCGGCAAATTATTTCATGATACTTTAGCCCGACCCCAAAGCTATAAAGGTTATTTTAAGGATATTAAAGTATTGGCATATCCATCGCCTCCGGGCAGCGGTATTACCACCAAAACAATTATACCCAAAATCACTGCCAGCACCGGTGCTGATGTACAGTTTCTGGCGGATGCCGACCATAAAAAAAGCTTTACCAGTAACGATCCGTGTTGGATACAGTTGGCGTTTGACCAACCTTTTACTTGTCGCTCGTTAGTGATACATGCAAACGCGAGCAATTTCCAATCAGAACGAATGAGGGTTGAGTATAGCAATGATGGCATAAACTTTAAAAAACTAACCCAACTGGAACCGCCTCGCACGGGTTGGCAGGATGGCGATGCGGATATTACCAATGATATTATTCCTACAACCGCCAAATATTTCCGCCTTACTTATGATAAAGCAGGAACAGAACCGGGTGCCGAAGATATTGATTTCGCTAAATGGAAACCCACCCTAAAATTTTCGGGTATTGAACTCTCTTCCGAATCAACCATTCATCAATACGAAGGTAAAACAGGCGAGGTTTGGCGGGTAAGTAAACGCACTACGGATGAGCAGGTACCCGCCGCGCTCTGCATCCCCAAAGAAAAAATACTGGATATTACTGACAAGCTGGACGCTAACGGCCGCTTAAACTGGAACATTCCTACCGGTAACTGGACAATATTACGAATAGGCCATACTTCTACAGGCCATACCAATGCAACAGGCGGCGCAGGTGCGGGCTTGGAGTGCGATAAGTTTAATCCTGTGGCTGCCAAATTACAGTTCGACAATTGGTTTGGCCAGGTGGTTAAGCAAGTAGGGCCGGAAATGACCAAAAAGGTTTTAAAGATATTCCACGTGGATAGTTGGGAATGCGGCAGCCAAAACTGGTCGCCGGTATTTGCTGCGGAGTTTAAGAAACGAAGGGGATATGATTTGCTATCATATTTACCCGTTATGGCCGGTGTGCCCGTAGAAAGCGCGGCAACATCTGAAAAAGTATTAAGCGATGTGCGCCAAACCATAGCCGAACTGGTAGTCGCCAATTTTTACGGCCCGATGGCGAAAATGGCCCATGCCAAAGGATGCCAGTTCAGCGCCGAATGCGTAGCACCTGTTTTTACCAGCGATGACCTGTTGCATTATAGCCAGGTTGATTTGCCGATGGGCGAATTTTGGTTTCGGAGCCCAACGCATGACAAGCCGAATGATGTGATGGACGCGATTTCGGGCGGGCATATCTATGGTAAAAATATTATACAGGCCGAAGCATTTACAGAGGTTCGGATGGCGTGGGGCGAACATCCCGCCCTGTTAAAATCATTGGCCGATTTGAATTTCGCGTTGGGTATTAACCGTTATGTTTTCCATGTGGATGTGCTTAACCCGTGGCTCAACCGCAAGCCGGGAATGACACTGGATGGTATCGGGACATTTTTTCAACGCGACCAAACCTGGTGGAAACCCGGCGAGGCCTGGTTTAAATATATACAACGCTGCCAGGCGCTGTTGCAATTAGGTAAACCTGTGGTGGATATTGCCGTTTTTACCGGCGAAGAAACGCCACGCCGTGCTATTTTGCCTGATAGATTGATCAGCACTTTGCCCGGCCTGTTCGGACAGGAAAAGATTAAACAGGAAGCCATCCGTTTAGCCAACGCAGGCGAACCTTTGCAGATAATACCTGATGGCGTAACTAGTTTGGCCAATATAACTACACCTGCCAATTGGGTGGATGCCCTGCACGGCTATAAGTATGATTCCATTAATTTGGATGCTTTGTTGCGATTGGCAACTGTGAAAGACGGCCGGATAGTGCTGCCGGGTGGCGCGAGTTACGGTGTGCTGGTGATTCCCGGCGCTCATCCTATGTCGCCGGATAGTACATTATCGCCAAATACAATTAAAAAGATAGAACAGTTGGTAGCTAAGGGCGCTAATATAATTATAGGTAGCCATCCGGATAGGGTGTTGGCACCTGCATTATACGGCAATATTTCATCAGCCTTTAAGGGCAAAGTGTTATTTGGTCCATATAAAGACCCTGATTTGAATAAATTGGGCATTGCGAAAGATATGATCGTTACAGATTCGGTGGGTAATTATGCACACGATATTGCATGGAACCATCGAACAGGCAATGGCTTTGATACTTATTTTATATCCAACCAACACGCGCAGCAGCGTACCATAACGTTATCATTAAGAGCATTTGGCAAAATGCCCGAATTGTTTGATGCATTAACCGCCGAAGTAAAAGCAGCCGGAGATTGGAAAATTGAAAATAAGCGGACTGTGCTAACCGTAAAGCTGGATGGCAATGGTTCTGTATTTATAATTCTAAGAAAACCCGCTACCATCGCGACAGCAAAAAAACATAGTAACTGGCCGGTGATTCAACCGGTACAAACTATAACAGGTAGCTGGAGCGTTAAATTTGATAAAGCCTTTGGCGGGCCTGAACAACCTGTTGTATTTTCAGCGCTGCAGGATTGGAGTAAGAATGGGGATGAAAGCATCAAGTACTATTCAGGTACGGCAAGCTATACCCAAACTATCGACTGGCAAAAAGCGGTAAATAAAAACAGCCAGGTTTGGCTGGATCTCGGTAGGGTTAATAATCTCGCCGATGTATATGTAAACGGTGTGCGTTGTGGTACAGCATGGACCTATCCCTATCGTGTAAACATCGGCAACGCGTTAAAAAAGGGTAATAACGAAATTAAAATAGAGGTGAGCAATACCTGGGCAAACCGCCTGATCGGCGATGAGCCATTACCTGCGGATAAACGTGTGACGTGGACAAACGCGCCTTACCGATTGGATAAAAAGCCGTTGCTGCCTGCAGGATTACTGGGGCCGGTTAAAATTGTGGAACTGAAATATTAATTTCTTATATTAGTTAATATGAAAAACGGGGTGAAGAAAATTGTGCTGTTGTTGATGTTGTTTGGCTGCGGCCATCTTTTTGCGCAGAATAAATCGCTTGTAAATACTTCGGCGAGCCCTTATGCTAAATTGACCAGCGTGGATATGGATAATGTGACCTGGACAAAGGGTTTTTGGGCGGAGAGGTTTAGGGTTTGCCGTGACTCGATGCTGCCAAATTTATGGAAGATATATACCGACCCTAAAGTGGGTCACGCTACCCAAAATTTTGAGATTGCCGCAGGTTTAGATACCGGCTCGCATGTAGGGCCGCCGTTCCAGGATGGTGATTTTTATAAATTGTTTGAAGGAATAGCTGCCATGTACGCAGTTACCAAAGACCCTAAACTGGATGCGCTGATGGATAAAACCATCGCGCTGTTTGCCAAGGCACAACGGGCAGATGGGTATATCAATACCGCTACGCAGATTGAGGAGCGCAATCACCCTAAAACAGCCAAAGCGTTTGAGGATAGGCTTAACTTTGAAACCTATAACCTCGGTCACTTAATGACCGCAGCTTGTGTACATTACCGCGCTACGGGTAAAAAAACCTTTTTGGCTATGGCGATAAAAGCTACAGACTATTTATACCGGTTTTACAAAACCGCATCGCCGGAGTTGGCGCGAAATGCCATTTGCCCATCGCATTATATGGGTGTAGTGGAAATGTACCGCACCACGCGCGATCCTAAATATTTGGAACTGGCTAAAAACCTGATCGACATTCGTGGATTGATGAAGGATGGCACGGATGATAACCAGGACCGGATACCTTTCCGCGAGCAAACGCAGGCGGTCGGTCATGCCGTACGAGCGAATTATTTATATGCGGGCGCAGCCGACGTATATGCCGAAACCGGCGACCCGACCTTAATGCATACCCTCGGTTTGGTTTGGAACGATGTAGTTAACCGAAAAATGTATGTAACCGGGGGTTGCGGCGCGTTGTATGACGGCGCATCGCCTGATGGTACTTCGTATCTATTAAAAGATGTGCAGGAAATACACCAGGCCTATGGCCGCGACTACCAGTTACCCAACTTTACCGCGCATAACGAAACCTGCGCAAGCGTTGGTAATGTTTTATGGAACTCGCGCATGTTGCAGTTAACCGGCGATGCCAAATATGCCGATGTAATGGAACTAACGCTTTACAACGGGATGCTGTCAGGCATCAGCTTAAACGGGAAGAACTTTTTTTATACCAACCCGTTGAACGTGTCAGACGACCTGCCTTTTCAGCAACGCTGGTCGAAGGATAGGGTAGGATATATTGCTTATTCGGATTGCTGTCCTCCGAATGTTATCCGCACCATCGCCGAGATTGGCAATTACGCTTATAGTATAGCCGATAAAGGTATTTATGTTAATTTATATGGCGGCAATAATTTATCCACCAGTTTAAAAGATGGATCGAAAGTTAAGCTGTCGCAACAAACCAATTATCCGTGGAACGGCAAAATAAGCATTGCTGTAAACGAAGCGCAGTCAAAAGCATTCTCTGTTTGCCTGCGAATACCGGGATGGTGTACATCCGGCGCACAGTTAACGGTGAATGGAAAACCAACCGGCGCTCATTTGATCCCAGGCGAATATGCCGAGATCAGCCGCAAATGGCATGTGGGCGATAAAATAGAGTTGTTGTTGCCCATGCCCGTAAAAATGCTGGAAGCCAACCCGCTGGTAGAAGAAACCCGCAACCAGGTAGCCGTAAAACGCGGCCCGATAGTTTATTGTGTAGAAACCGCAGGTTTGCCAAAAAACACCAAACTATTTAATGTGTCGCTATCATCAAAAGGAGTTTTAACGCCGCAAAAAATTGTAATAGACAACAGCGACCTGATCGCCCTAACCGGCAAAGCCAGTTTAGAAGATGCCAATTGGAAAGATAAATTATATCGCGATGTATCCGCAAAAGCGCCGCAACCGGTTAGTATCCAATTGATCCCTTACTTTGCATGGGATAACCGGGGTAAAGGTGAAATGGAGACTTGGATACCGTTTAGTCGATAAATTACTTCAACATATTAACCACGTCCTTTTCCCGTTCTTTAGGCAAAACGGTTAAAGATTCTACTTTGCCGTTTTTAACGGTTGCTTCAACGGTAGTGTTGTAGGGAGCGTGGAGTTTAAAATGTACGTTCCAGTCTTTGGGCCAGGCAGGGAAAAGGTATATCTTTTTATCGTCAACCTGAATCAGCATTTCCTGCAGACCTATCATGCCGCTGCCGCCCCAGTTATGGTCGGGAGCCCAATCAAAACCCGGCCCCCAAAAGGCTGGGAAACGCCTGCCGGAATCTTTGAGTTTAAACAGGGTCAAATCGGCGGCTTCCTTGGTTAACCCCAATCGTGCGGCGAAAATATTATCCTGTTTCCAGCCTTTGCCGCTGCGGAATTTTAGGGCGAGGGTATCGTATTTAAAAGTGTTTACCGCAATGTCCAAACCCGGTTTGCCTATACCGTATATTCCCCACGGGAAAACGGGGTAAAGCTGCGTGGTTTCTTCGTTGTTTACTCGCTCCCAAAGTTGAGCAGGGGCGATGGTTTTATGACCATTCATTTCCCGCAGAGGGATGGGCGGAATGCGTTTAAGCATCGTTTCAAAATATTTGCGTTTATCTGTAGTTATGTAGGATGGAGGCAGGGCTAATAACCGTGTCAGCACCGTTTGCAAAGCGGCAATGGTTGACGAAGAATTATAAGCCATCTTATACGTTTCGCCGCCCGAGCCGGGGTACAACACCAAATGGCCGCTGGTATCCAGCGCTTTGTTGCCACGATTTTTGGCGAGGTATTGATAATGCTCGTTAAAAAAGGTGAGGCAACTTTCTACCAACGGGATATATTCTTTAATATCCTTACCAGCATACCGTTCGTTCTCCAAAATCATTTGGCAAAACTCTAAGGATGTATCCCATAAATATTCCAGCCAGGCATTGTATTCCACGCCTTTATCGTAGTCGGCAGGTCGTTTCAAACCGTATTCACCGCGATTAGGCAAACCAAAGTTTTCCATTTGTTCGGTAAAACTTGCACCGTCATGGCCCCAGTAAACTTTGGTACGTAACTCTGCATTTTTTAGGGCACGCAGGTAAAAATCGAACTGCGGTTTCATCAGGTCGAAGTCGCCGCTTTTTAGCATAGGCCAGTAAACGAGGCGTTGATTTTGCGCGGTCATTAAGCCGCCGCCCCAATTGCGGAAATCGGGTGTGTATTTATAGGCGGTATCGGTTAAAACCGGATCATAAGTAAATAAACCACCGTTAAATTTGGTAGGATAGCTTCCAAATGCATTGCAGCCCAGCATATATCTAAACAACTGGTAATTGCGCCCCGCCTGCCATTCGGGACTGTTGGCATTTTGTTGATCCGGATTTATAAATATAAAACTGCGTTCCCAAAATTGTTTCCACCAGGCTTGTGTATTGGCTAAAGCTGTTTGATAGTTCGCGGCAGCATCTTTTACTACCTTATCAAGGTTTTGTTCCCACTCTTCTGCCGAGTTTGAATAGCCGGTGTTTAAATAAACCTCCAGTTCTTGGCTTGTAGTAGCTTTGGTACTTTGCAACTTCCATCCCTCAAAATCGGTATTCAAATATTTGCCGGAATAGGTGCCTGCGGGTTGCATACCGTTACCTTTCATCATTCCACCAAATGTTAAATGGTAGAGCGGATTAAATAATTGCGACTTTACAGCGTCCAATCCCTCTTCCTTAATGGTCGCATCAAAAACAGATGCATCCGCGTTTTTATGGTAAAATAACACCGTGTTATTTTTAAAACTGATATTATCCTTTAAGGTTTTTACAACGCCGTCTTTCGACCATTTATAGGAGTCCTGGTTGTTCTCGGTGCCATTTACAGCGCGGTCTATATACCGCCAGCTTTCATAATCAGCTTCGGTTTTTACGGCTTCATTGCTGTTTATTTCGACATGAATAACCGGCCTGAACACATCTACCCATAACTTTACTGTTGTGTGGAGTTTGCTGTTTTCTCCTTTTATGGTTACAGATCCATCGATTAATGTTAATTGCTGGCTGAAATTGGTATTGGTAAATGGGTTTGGTGTGAGCCTGATTTTTACCCGCCCTGATTTTAGAAAAGCATTGTTCTCATCAAAGTTGCCGCTTTTGGCGATGTAGAAATAAAGATCGCCGTTTTCGACCCAAACATTTAAACCGATGTCCCCCCCGCCGCAAGGCATGGACTCGCCGGCGTTTTTGCTTTGATTGGTCCATACCAGGTTATTAGTTTTCAATTCCGCTGACTGGGCGTTGGCTTTTTGAAAAGCAACGTACATCAGCAAATAAAGAAGCAAATATCCGGGCTTCATAAATTAGTTATGTATATCTATGCGGTGGTTTAAAGGTATGTAACACAAATTACACAAAGATATACCTACTGAAGTATCCCGCCATCTTTTTTATTGGCATTTGTCCAACAATCCATTTCACAAATGAATCTTGTAAAATCTGCAGTTGTTTTTACCGTTTCCTCCGCCTTCTCCTGATTCCCGGGGGGAAGGTATCGCACATAACCATTTGTGTAACCTTATTTTACCGGTATTACAGTTTTTAGCGGCACAAGGCTGTTTAAATAAATTTCTATATTGGTATAACCCCCGCCATCTTTAGGGAACAATGCTGCATCTTTGGCATCGTTTGGATTTAAGCCATGTTTTATTTCGTAATCATCAGGCATGCCATCGTGGTCCGAATCTTTGTAGGGTGTGCCTTTATATTCAGGGTACCCGCCAACTTGCGAAATATCGGTTATGATGCCTTTTTTATAAGTATCATCGGGCAAACGGTGTTTAACCCATTGGCTGCCAAAACTATTATCGGTATTTTCAGTATAGGTTATTTTACCTGTTCGCACGTCCTCAATAATGCGTTTATCAACCGGGTCGCGTTTAGGCAGGTTGGCACCTACGTTTTCTAAAACATAGTCATACGCTTCCTTTGCTGTAACTAATGATATTTTAGCCATCGGGAATGGTTTATCAGCTTTGATACTATCAGTATAACGCCCGGCATCAGGTAGTTCACCAATTTGTATGCCGCCGTCCCAGTTATTTTTGGTAACCTTCTCATCGCCTTCAACGATATTACCGTTGGCATAAATACGACCAAAGGTATTGACGTATTTCTTGTCACGGCCTGATTCGGGTTTTAGTATACGGTGACCGATTGGCTTATCCAACGGCGTAATAGGGCCGGGTTTATAGTAGTTGTTGACGAAATTGAACAATGAATTATTGTCGCCGCCATCTGCGCTGCGGTTCCACCAGTTAAATATTACGTTATTGGCAAAACCAAAATCGCCATACATGCCCACCGACGGGTTACGGCTGATATTATTTGCCCATAAATTGCGCATGAAAGTGCTGTTTAGCCCGCCAAGTGTACTACCAAAAGCATGGTTGTAGGTGTCTAAGCCTTCAGAAAATATCGAGTTCTGGATGGTGATGTTAACTGTTGGTAATTTCTCGCCCTCTTCGCCCTTTTTGGCGCTTTTACGGTCATACACATGCCGGTACATCGACATTACCTCGTCCAATCCCCAGCTGGTTGACACGTGATCGATCATGATATTACCAACCGGGTTGCCACCAAAAGCATCATCGCGGCTGGTTACATCGGTAGCGCCGCGCCTAAAACGTACAAACCTTACTACAACATCGTGCGTATCTATCCAAACCGATTCGCCGGCGATACAAATACCATCGCCCGGGGCGCTTTGGCCCTCAATAGTTATATACGGGGCACGGATACTTATGGGTTTGCTTATTTTAATGATGCCCGCAACGTTGAAAACTACAATGCGTGCGCCGCCCTGCTCGCAGGCATCACGCAGGCTGCCGGGGCCGTAATCGTTTAAATTTGTTACCTCGATAACCCTGCCGCCACGACCACCAAATGAATAGGCGCCTCCGCCTTCGGCACCGGGGAATGCAGGTATCTTAGCCTGCGGCAGATCAGACGGTTTGCCCGCCCAGGGAATATAGGGTTTGCCATTTTTTTTCATCAATTTTCATCGCAACCTGCGCCTTCTCGAATGCTACGTCCGACCGGTGTTTCTCAATAGCCGCAATTGAATCGGCTTTTGCCTGCATTGCCGGCGGGACACGTGGGTATTGCGCCATGGCGGTATTGTAGCCGCAGGCTACGCTTGCAATAATCAATAAAACACGAAATTTTTTGCTCATTTTCAAGGAATATAAATGGTATTATTCTATAATTTAACCGATTGAATATTAATATTCAACTGCTCATTTAAATAGGTAACTTATTAGGTTTTACTCAGATAAGAATCTGTGTTCAAATATGCAAACTACTTAAAATGATTTTATATAGTATTTTTTCTATAGGTTGTACAATATTAGCGTAACTGTTGATCTATGTTAAAATAGCATAATAGTAGGTTAACAATTCATAACCTACTAAACGAAATAATAGTTTACTTTGAACCAATCAATTATTTACCGGTAATATTTTGTTCCCTTGTGCTTATAGACGTGACAGCGTCTGGTATTAAAATTTGAACTACAGAACCAATTAACTGGCTGCGCAATCAGTCATAAGCTATACGATGACAACTAAAAGAAACACCTTATTTCCTTTTATCCTGATTACCAGTTTGTTTTTTTTTATGGGGGTTTGCCCATAATCTCGACCCGATTTTAATACCGCATTTAAAAAAGTCGTTCACGCTAACAACGGTGCAGGCAACCTTGGTCGATTCGGCAGTTTTTGCCGCTTATTTTATTATGGCGTTGCCCGCAGGCTTTATTATGAAAAAATTTGGCTACAAAAATGGCATTATTACCGGCTTATTGTTTTTTGCTGTTGGGTGCTTCTTGTTTATCCCGGCAGCCAATACCCAGCAATATAATTTCTTTTTGGTGGCGTTATTTATTATCGCCTGTGGCTTAACCATCCTTGAAACAGCCGCAAACCCATATATTACCGTATTGGGCGACCCGGAAAAAGGTCCCCAACGGTTAAATTTCTCGCAATCGTTTAATGGCCTGGCCGCCACGCTGACCCCTATAATAGGCGGGAAAATTATCCTGACTAAAGGCTATAGCGATGAGCAATTAAAGGCGATGACCGATGGGGCACGTAAGCTTGCCTTAGCCGCCGAGGCCTCTTCTGTAAAAATGCCTTATTTTGTATTGGGGAGCGTATTGGTTTTAGTAGCCATTATATTCGCATTTACACATCTGCCTAAAATTCAAAATACCGAGGGTCATGTAGCCA
>Ga0206816_1127_pt1 | contig 19142 bp, 16 predicted proteins | sample Alteio_BWOrgCont_88_FD_152866 | JGI IMG/M metagenome (GOLD analysis project Ga0206816, IMG submission 152866) | Enriched cells from forest soil in Barre Woods Harvard Forest LTER site, Petersham, Massachusetts, United States -... | ecosystem: Environmental > Terrestrial > Soil > Temperate forest >... | reverse complement strand
ATCCTGGTCGGGCAACATAAAATATTTCGGATTTCGAATTTTTGATTTCGGATTTTACTCCGGTTTAAGAATTTAAATCCGAATTGTTTTTTATAGGTACTGATAACAGGATTGGAGAGATCGGGTTAAATCCGAGATCGAAAATCCGACATCTGAAATTAAAAAATGCCACAACAGTTTAACCCCGTTAAGTTATTTTCAGGCTCTGCCAGCAAGGTATTGGCCGAAAAAATAGCGACTGCTTATGGGCAGGAGTTGGGCGAAGTGGTGCTTTCACGTTTTAGCGATGGCGAATTTCAACCGCACTTTAACGAATCGATACGCGGATCAGATGTTTTCCTGATACAATCTACCAATCCGCCTACTGATAACCTGATGGAACTGCTGATGATGACCGATGCCGCGCGCCGTGCATCTGCGCATTATGTAACAGCGGTTATTCCTTATTTTGGTTTAGCAAGGCAGGACAGGAAAGACAAGCCACGTGTGGCAATTGGTTCAAAACTGGTAGCTAATTTATTGGTTGCGGCAGGGATTAACCGCGTAATGACAATGGATTTGCACGCGGCGCAGATACAGGGGTTTTTCGATATCCCGGTTGACCACATGGACGCGTCCGTAATATTTGTGCCGTATATTAAAAGCCTGGGATTGGGTAATTTAACTGTTGCCTCGCCGGATATGGGTGGATCATACCGGGCGCGTACCTTTGCTAAGTTCTTTAACGCCGAGGTGGTTATCTGCGATAAACGCCGCAAACGCGCAAACGAAATAGAATCAATGACCCTGATAGGTGACGTAACCGACCAGGATATTGTACTGATAGACGATATATGCGATACAGCCGGGACACTGGCTAAAGCGGCATCATTAATTATGGAGCGTGGCGCGCGTACGGTACGCGCCGTTTGTACGCACCCTGTGTTATCGGGCAAGGCGTATGAGACCCTTGAAAATTCTGTTTTAACGGAACTTATCGTAACTGATACTATCCCGCTAAAACAACAAAGTGATAAAATAAGAGTATTATCAACTGCCAGCCTGTTTGCCAGCGCTATTGCGAATGTAAACGAGCATGGGTCTATAAGCCAGTTGTTTAAGGTGGACTGAGAAAGTCTATAGTCGGTGGTCAATAGTCCATTGATGAGTTTGAAAAGTGAATAAATTAAAATAATACATAAATAAAAAACAATGAAATCAATTGCTATTAGCGGTTCGCCAAGGGCGAACGTAGGGAAAAGAGACGCGAAGGAACTGCGTTACCAAAGTTTGGTACCGGCAGTGCTTTACGGTGGGCCAACCCAAACCCACTTTGCCGTGTCCGCAGCTGATCTGAGGCCCGTAGTTTATACTCCGGACGTTCATTTCATCGATCTTGAAGTTGCAGGTGTTAAAACACAGGCTATTATCCAGGACATTCAGTTCCACCCATTAACCGAGAAGATTATCCACATCGACTTTTTACAGTTAGATCCTAAAAAGCCGTTAACTATGGAAATCCCGGTTAAACTAACCGGAACTTCGCCGGGTGTAAAAACAGGCGGTAAACTGGTTTTAAAACTGCGCAAATTGCGTGTTAAGGCTTTACCTAAAGACCACTTAGATAACATCGAAGTAAGCATCAGCGAGTTGGAAGTTGGTAAATCTGTACGTGTATCTGATTTATCTTTCGACAAATTAGCTATCGTTAATGCGCAGGAAGATACCATTGTATCTGTAACTACCTCACGCGAATTGCGCCAGGCCGAGCAGGAAGCCGCCGCAGGCGGTAAAAAATAAGTTGTTGGTGATTTCACTGATTAATAAGTGATTGCACCGGTTTAACAGCGATAAGTTTAGGCTTATCGCTGTTTTTGTTTAAAAGTAATATCTTCGCTTTTAAGTCTGAAGTCCGTAGTCCTAAGTCAACAGACTCAGAACTCAATACTCAAACATGAAATATCTAATAGTAGGCTTAGGCAATATCGGCCCCGAATATGCAGATACAAGGCATAATATCGGCTTCATGATATTGGACGAACTGGTGAAGCAAGCTAACGAGAAGTTTCACCACATGCGCCTGGCTTATTATGCCGAAGTGCCCTACAAAGGCCGTATGCTGCACCTCATTAAGCCGACAACCTATATGAATTTAAGTGGTAAGTCACTGAATCACTGGATGAAAGAGCTAAAAATACCCATCGAAAATGTACTGGTATTGGTTGATGACCTCGCGTTGCCATTGGGCACCCTTCGCCTCAAACCCAAAGGTAGCGCAGCAGGCCATAACGGACTTAAACACATCGAGCTAACATTAGGAAACAGCGATTACGCCCGCCTCCGTTTCGGTATAAGCGATAACTTTCCTAAAGGCCGCCAGGTAGACTATGTACTAAGCGGGTTTGATGACGATGAACTACCCGAACTGCCCGCCCTCATCGATAAATCCATCGAAATGATAAAAAGCTTTGTCACCATCGGCACCGAGTTAACGATGACAAAGTTCAATAAATAAGCTGATAAAAGTTGATAATTATCGCTTAACACCGCGCTAAAATCGCTTTAATCATGCTTAAATCACGCAACTCTCACTATCAATTACGCGTTGCTTACTGGCAAAGTAACAAACCGGTTACAAAAAACTAACCCCTTAGTTAAATTTTGTTAAAAGTTTAAATTTCTTGTAACCTCTTTCTATTTTGCAAGTCTATTACCTACCTGCTATCTATGAAGAAACTTTTACTTATCACAATAGCTTTATTTTGCTCGATGCTGGCTTTTGGCCAAGCCGTTCTGCCGACGATAACCGTGAGGGGGACGGTGATCGATTCCGTTACCAAACAACCGGTAAGTTACGTTACCACTGCTTTGCAGGATGTTAAAACGCAATTATCTGTTCGCAGCACGCTAACCAAAGAGGACGGTAGTTTTGAATTAACAGCGCCCGCCGGAAAAGACTACCAACTGGCAATAATATTTGTCGGCTACAAAAACAAGATCATTCCAATTACACCAGGCAAATCAATAATCGATTTAGACAAGGTGATTTTGCAACCATCCAACAAGCAACTTAGCGATGTTTCCATAACCGCTCAAAAACCATTAATGAAACAGGAGGTAGACCGCCTAAGTTATGACGTACAGGCCGATCCCGACAGCAAAATCATTACCGCTTTGGATATGATACGCAAAGTGCCTTTACTTTCTGTTGACGCAACCGACAACATTAAACTGCGCGGAAGCGGCGATTATAAAATACTCATCAACGGTAAAGAATCGGCAATGATGGCCCATAACCCATCGGATATACTAAAATCAATGCCGGCCAGTAATATTGTAAAGATCGAAGTTATTACCACGCCACCCGCTAAATACGATGCCGAGGGCCTGGCGGGTATCATCAATATCATTACTACCAAAAACGCTACGCAGGGTTATAACGGCTCGGTAAATGGCGGCTACAATAGTACCTTTGGTTACCGCGCAAATTTGAATATCAGCGTAAAAGAAGGGAAGATAGGTTATACCGGTTATGCCGGCAGTAACAGCCGACCGGCTTACTCATCAGATTTTGAAAACCTCAGTAGCTTTTACAGCCCGGCTTCATCATTATCACAAACGGGCTCGCGGGCAAACGGCAGCACAAACCCTTACAATGCGAATGAATTGAGTTATGAAATTGACAGTCTTAATTTACTCACGGCAACATTCAATATTTATAGCAACAGCAATAACCAAACCAGCAGCCAGTTTACTACACAAACCGATGCTAATAATAATGTAACCCAATCGTATCATACACAAACCAACGGTACGGGTAGCTTTAAAGGCTCGGACCTGGGGCTGAATTACCAACTTGGGTTTAAACACAATAAGGACGAATTACTTACGGCTTCCTATAAATTCAGCAGGTCCGACAATCAGCAAAACACCAATGTGAGTAATGATCAAACCATCAACTATACCGCGCCAAATTATATCCAAAACAACGCTTCCGGCGCGCGTGAGCATACTTCGCAACTGGACTATATCAACCCTCTAAAGGTTTTAACTTTCGAGGTAGGGGCTAAAATGATATTGCGCGACAACTACAGCAATTTCAATAATGACCTGTTTAACGCCACTACAAACCAATATGTTAACAACCCAACCCAAAGCAACAACTTTACTTATCAGCAAAATGTTTACAGCCTGTATAACTCCTACCAGCTAAAGTTTACCAAATGGACCTTTAAAACCGGTGTGCGTTTAGAACGTACAACCATAAATGCAAATTTCACGTCATCGCAAAGCGCCTTCAATCAAAACTATAACAACCTGGTGCCGTCTGTATCCGCGCAACGCACGTTAAACCCAACCAGCAGCGTTACTTTCGGGTTTACGCAACGCATACAACGCCCCGGCATTGGGCAGCTAAACCCCTTTGTCGATTCATCAAACACCAAGTACATCACCACGGGTAATCCTAATCTGAAGCCCGCGGTAAATAACAATTTCGAATTAAGCTATGGCAATTTCGCACATGGCTCCATCAATATCAGCACGCATTATTCGTTTGTTAACAACAGCATTCAAAGTGTAAACTCATTGCTTGCCAACGATGTAACCGCTACCACCTATGCCAACGTGGGGCAAAGTAAAAACCTGGGTATCGATGTGAATATAAATTACCCGGTTACCAAAAAAATGAACGTTAATATTAATAGCGAGTATTTGCAGGTTTGGCTTAAAGGAACTTATAACGGCAATTTTTACACCAACAGCGGCCAGCAGGGGCACATATTTACAAACAGCGATTATAAATTTGATAACGGCCTGCGTTTGGGCGTTAACGTTGGGTTTGACAGCCGGTACGTATTATTACAAGGGCGCGACAACTGGTATTTTAACCAGGGCTATAGCGCCAGTAAGGAGATATTGAACAAACGCGGGCAAATTTCGCTCCAGGTAAGCAACCCGTTCAGCAAATTCAACAAACTCGATTTCTTTACCAAAACCCCCGATTATCAAACCTACAACAGCAACCAAAACTTTTACCGCTCCGTTTTTTTAGGCTTTAACTATAAATTCGGCAAACTAAACAGCGAGATAAAAAAAGCCAAACGCGGTATCAATAATGATGATGCGGCAGGGGGAAGGAATTAGTTTTAAATATTGATTTTCTTAATGACAGACAATATTATATTTGCTTTTAAACCTTAGTTTAAACGAATGGTAATTAATGTTTGTGACACCTCTATTTTATGCCGCAATTTAAAACCGCACAGCGAATTTCGGAAAGAGGTGAAATTATGGCTAAAAGCCAATTATCTTAACCAATCTTTTGTAAACGAAGAAACTCAATACATTATCTTTATAAACAATACCTTTATCGAAAAAGTAACAAGTTCGTTTGGTGACATAAAAGCACATTCATTTACTGCTATACCTGCAATTATAAAAAACGCCATTTTCATAAAAGCAGAAAATGATAAAAAGGAAAGGGCCGATATTTTAAAAGTATTAAAATTTGAAGGTCTTATAAACGTAGCCGGGGATATTTATGAAATTTGGATATATGTTAGGCAAACCAATAGACAGTTGCAATTATATTCCATAAATATAAATGTACAAAAAACGCCCTAAAGCTGATAATGTGGTACGTCGTTAAATAAGTTACTGCATTTGTAACGCAGGTAGTTATTTAAAGTTGCGTATTCGCACGTAATTGACACAGCCTTAAAGCGTAATACAAAGATGCAAAATAATTTTGCATTATCAAAATCATGCTTTTATCATATTTGACTTACTTGAATCACTCTAAAAACTTAAAAAGCAATATATCATACCTATTTAACTTTTAAACCCCTATGAAAATCTACGGCATTACCAACTGCAACACCGTTAAAAAAGCGCTCGACTGGTTAAAGGCCAATCAAATACCCTATGAGTTCCACGACTTTAAAAAAGTGGGCATATCTACAGAAAAATTGAACGAGTGGGACGCCAAAGCCGGTTATGAAAAATTCATGAACAAACAGGGCCTCACCTGGAAACAGCTTGACCCGGCCATAAAAGACACCATAAAAACCAAAGCCGATGCCCTGCAACTGCTGCAACAAAAAACCAGCATGATCAAACGCCCGGTAGTAGAGGATGACGGTTTCCTGTTCTTCGGTTTTGATGAAGCCGTTTATCAGCAGCATTTTAAAAAGTAACCTCAAAACCCTCTTTGCCGCGCAGCGGGAGAGAGGGTGGACGAGCGAAGCAATGTCCGGTCCAAAGGACTCCCATGGAGGTGAGTAATCGGCACCCTGCGAGTAAAATCAACTAAACATTTGGTTTTCCCAATACCAATAGTTAACTTTACCTACAAACCTTACTGATATGACAATAACTCTCCGCCCTTTATCATCCATTCTTATACTGTCACTATTGGCAATAACCGCCCACGCCCAAAAACTACCCAATAAACAGGAAACAAGCGTATACGCCCCCGCAAATATAAAAATAGATGGCCAACTATCAGAATGGAACGATCAATTACAGGCCCGCAATGCTATTGATGGCATACGATATACCATAAGTAACAATGATGAAAATTTGTATTTGACGCTGGTAGCTCCTTACAGAGAAGCTTGCAGAAAATTATTGAGAGCCGGAGTAACCTTTTCTGTAAGTAAATTGACAGATAAAAAAAGAAAAGATGATCCACTCGTAAAAGCTGTTACCTTTCCTGTAATTAATAACGCGCAGTATTTGGCACTCGTAACCAATTTGGATGAATATGCGACATATAAAGATAATACCGATAAAAGCAAGAAAAAGCGGGATTCGATAGTGAGGTTTGTCAATGAAAAAGCAAATACGCTTTTTACAACCATGGAAATTGCCTATAAAACTGCTTCAATGAATAATTCGGATGGTATAATTGCAAGCGCTCAATTTGATAAAAATATGAACTTGGTATATGAATTATCCATCCCGCTAAAATATCTGGGGTTTAATATACATTACACCAACCCGTTTAGCTATAATATTTGTTTAAATGGCGATGAGGATGAAAAAAAAGGAAGAGGAAGAGTAATAACACATTCAGAAATGCCGGCTCCTACTCCACCACCAGGGTTTATACCCCCCACTCCTGATGTCAGGTTTATGCCAACCGACTTTTGGGGTGAATATACTTTAGCTAAAAAACCGTAGTCATTATGAAAAATAGGTTCAACACATTTCTTACCTTTTTAATGGTAGTAACTGCGATAGAAGCACACTCCCAAAAACTTCCCAATAAACAGGAAACAAGCGTATACGCCCCCGCAAATATTAAAATAGATGGCAAAGCCAACGAATGGGACGCTACGTTCCAGGCTTATAACCACGCTACTGATATTTTTTATACTATAAGCAATGATGATAACAACCTCTATCTAACAGTTCACGCCACGGACCCCAATGTTATAAGGCGGATATTTACCTGGGGCATTAAATTTAGCGTAGCGCCAGCCCGTGCTAAAACTGATAAAGATGCCGCAGTTATAACCTACCCGTTTTTCGAAAAAGATGCAGCGTTTGCACCTGCCCTTAAAAGTAAGCCCGAAATTATCCCCGGCTCGGACGCGTCTCTTAAACTGGCAGATTCATTTATGTATGTCACTAACAAAAAGATGCTTGATAAGATCAAACTTATAAAAGTAACAGGTATAAAAACGCTTGATACATTGCTCTCTATTTATAATGAGAACGGCATCAGGGCTGCCGGTTTATTCGATAATAAAATGGCATATACCTATGAATTGGCGATACCACTTAAAATACTTCATGCAAAAGATGAAGTTGTTATTAGTACTGATCATTCTAAATTTGCTTACCACCTATTAATAAATGACATATTATATCCAGGAACGTACGCAATGAAAGACAAAGTAACCGGGCAAATGATATATGTTGTCAATCCGCCAGAGTTCGCACACCCCATACCTACCGATTTCTGGGGTGAGTACACCTTGGCAAAAAAACAATAATTGCCATTTATCCAAGTGAGCAAGCTAAGAAAACGCATGATAGACAAGTCCTCTCCTTTGGAGAGGATTATTCACATTTTATTTTTTCTTCATGGTGTTCATGAAGGCTTCGCCGTTTAGGTGAGGCGCTCCGCCATTGTAATAATTATGTTTCAAATTTATTAAGTGCAAATTTTTTATAGTTTTGTTAGTTAATAACTACAACTAAAATTAACTGACTGATGAAACTTAAATTAATTGCCGGTACAATGGCTTTATTAGCTGCTGTTACCGTTGCCGAAGCGCAAACTACCCCGCCTCCGGCTACACCGCCAGCAAATGGCGCTGCTCCTGCTGCACGTCCGGCAGGCGGTCGTGGTGGACGCGGCGGAGGCCCGTTTGTGGAGCTTAACGCGCCAGCCACAAAATACGATTACAATGAACTTTGGAAACCGTTTTTTTATACAAAAAATGGTGATGAATTTCGTGCTGCCGATGGTCAGCAAGGTCCTAAATATTGGCAAAACCGGGTAGATTACCAGATAAATGCTAAGATAGACACTGCGAAGAACGAAATATCAGGTTCCGAAACCATAAGCTACACTAACAACAGTCCGCAAAAGCTTGATTTTGTTTGGATGTGGTTAGATCAAAATCTTTTTAAATTAGATTCACGCGGTACAAAACAAGTTCCGCTGACAAGTCCCGATCCTACCAATCCTTTTAAAGGCATAGTACAAGCCAGCCGTAACTGGGGCAGGGCCCAGGCATTTGATGCCGGCGACAAGATCAAATCGGTTAAAGTAATAACCACCCTTAATGGCAAGGTAACAACTACCGATGCTAAATTCCTCATTAATGATACCCGTATGCAGGTATTTTTACCACAGGCTGTAGCAGCTAATGGCGGTAAAGTGAAATTAAAGATAGAATGGTCATTCATATCGCCCGATTACGGATCAGACCGTATGGGTATAAGATACTACCCCGCCGGTAAAGTTTACCAGGTGGCGCAATGGTACCCGCGTATGTGTGTGTATGACGATCTGCAAGGCTGGAATACTTTACCATACACAGGCGAAAGTGAATTTTATTTAGAATATGGCGATTTTGATATCAATATCACCGCGCCTGCAAAAAATATCGTGGTATGTTCCGGCGAGTTATTAAATGCTAAGGATGTATATACACCCGAGCAGCAAAAAAGATGGGCCGATGCTGCAAAAAGCGATAAAATTGTGTTTATCCGTAAACCAGGTGAGGTTTTCAGCCCTGCATCGCGCCCGGCCGGAAAATCAGAGTTAACCTGGCACTTCGCTATTCATAACGCCCGCGATGCGTCATGGTCAACCTCTGCCGGCTTTGTTGTTGATGCTGCTAAGATCAACCTGCCAAGCGGAAAAAAATCAATCGCTATATCTGCTTATTCAGCCTCTGGTGCGGCCGGCTTTGCCCGTGCAACAGAGTATGCAAAGGCATCTATCGAGTATAACTCAAAAAAATGGTTTGAATTTCCTTACCCTGCTGCCACAACTGCTATAGGCGTTGCAGGTGGTATGGAATACCCCGGCATCATTTTCGTAGGCGGCGCTTCATGGGGTACTATTGATCATGAATTTGGCCATACCTGGTTCCCGATGATCGTAGGCTCTAACGAACGCTTATATGGCTGGATGGATGAAGGCTTTAATACATTCATTAACACGCTTTCTACAGCTTACTCATTAAAAGGAGAATTTTTCAGGCCTGCAGGTCAGCCAAGCGCCAACGGCTTCACACGCCCCGGGCTTGAACCAATATTGAGCAATCCCGACAATTTGAAGGAAGCCAATAACGGCACTTTATTGTACAGCAAGCCAAGCGCCGGCCTGGTGATGCTGCGTGAGCAGATTTTGGGCCCTGAACGTTTTGATTTTGCCTTTAAGACTTATGTTGAACGTTGGGCATTTAAACACCCGTCGCCCGATGATTTCTTCCGCACAATGGAAGCGGCATCAGGCGAAAGTTTGCAATGGTTCTGGAGAGGCTGGTTTGTTAATAACTGGCAGTTAGACCAGGCCGTGCGTACTGTTAGGTATGTAGATGACGACCCTACAAAAGGCGCCATAATTACCGTTGACAACCTGGAAAAAATGGCTATGCCATTAACTGTAGAATACAAAACAGTTAGCGGCAAAACAGACCGCGTAAATTACACTGCCGAAATTTGGGAGCGTAATGTTAGCTGGTCATTCAAGGTTCCAACCAATGAAGCCATAGAATCTGTTACCATCGATCCTGACCATAAATTACCGGATGCAAACCCGGCCAATAACGTTTGGACACTTAAAAAATAAAACAGCATGATAACACTAAAACCCGGCCACAAGCCGGGTTTTTTGTTTAGTCACCAACCCCATAACCACCCTGTCATTGCGAAACAAGGGTAGCGCGGGCGATACGAGCGGTTGAAGCAACCTCGTTGGCGATAAGCAACGGGCTTCAGGTACAATGTTGCTTTCTCCCGGTTATACGATAAAGTCTTTTTTATGTTAAAATTTAGCTAAATAAAACCTTTGCCGGCTAAAAAAGTTACTTTTAAAGAATAAATAAATAACCCATGAAAAAGCTGGTTTGCCTTATCCTTTTAGCATTAATAGCAGTTACAGTAAACGCTCAGGACGTTTTAAAAGGATCGGTACGTGAAGTTGGAACCGATAATAAGCTATCTGACGTATTTATAAGAGATACCAATAGCAAAGAAGTAACCCTTACAGGAAAAGATGGCAGCTTCCAGATAAAAACCGCTACGGGCCACATCCTTATATTTAGTGCACCGGGTTACCTAACTGATACCCTGTATGTGATAGACATGAAACCCAAAAAGGTGGTGGAAATGAAATCAATGAGCATAGACCTGCGCGAGGTTACCATATCAGGCAAAGAAGCGTTCGATCCCCAAAAGGAATACCCCGAGGTATATGAAAAGAGTAAGGTGTACGTAATGTCGCCAAGCACCTGGTTCTCTAAAGAAGGAAAGGACGCGCGCCGCCTCAAAAAATTCTTTGCCAACGAGGCGCAGCAACGCCATATTGATGAAGTTTATACTAAAGCATACGTAGGCAGCATTGTACCGTTGAAAGGCAAACAACTGGAAATATTTATGACACTGTATCGCCCTACATACGCGTTTTTAAAAGACAATAACGGCCCCTCTTTAGTTGCTTTTATTAACGATTCCTATAAAAAATACATGGCCCTGCCGCCCGAAAAAAGGGTGCTGCCAAGTTTGACGATGCAATAAAAGGCAAAAGCCGCTATTCCCGGTCAGAGAATAGCGGCTTTTGCCTTTTTACTTTTATAGTTAAACATGCAGGGCCAGCCAATCGCCAACTTCGGTTGTTTTATAGGCCCTGTTTTTGCCAGACAGGTCTTCGGTCACAATGCCCTCGGCTAATGATCTGTTTACAACCGCCCGTATGGCAGCGGCTTCCTCTTTCAATCCAAACGCGTCTTCAAACATCATGGCGGCCGATAATACGGTTGCCAGCGGGTTGGCAATATCTTTGCCTGCCGCCTGCGGATAGGAGCCGTGTATAGGCTCAAACAACGAGGTATGTACGCCAATTGAGGCAGAGGGCATCAATCCCATTGACCCTGAAATTACCGATGCCTCATCTGTTAAAATATCGCCGAAAAGATTTTCGGTTATCAGCACGTCGTATGTGTTTGGCCATTGCACTAACCGCATCGCCACCGCATCAACAAATTCATAGCTTACGGTAACTTCCGGGAAATCCTTTTCCATATCCTGTACGGTTTCTCTCCACAAGCGCGACGTTTCAAGCACATTGGCTTTATCTACACAACAAAGTTTTTTACCACGCGCCATTGCCATTTCAAAACCCAGTTTGGCAAGGCGCTGTACTTCGGCACGCGTGTAGGTACAGGTATCAAAAGCGGTGTTGCCGTCATCTTTTCTTCCCCGCTCACCAAAATAAATGCCGCCGGTCAACTCGCGCAGGATAATAAGGTCGGTACCTTCAATACGCTCTCTTTTTAACGGTGAATTATCAATCAGCGATGGAAAAGTGAATGTAGGACGCACATTGGCAAACAGGCCAAGCTTTTTGCGCATTTTTAAAAGCCCCTGCTCGGGCCTCACAGTTGCTTTTGGGTCGTTATCAAAACGCGGGTGACCGATAGCGCCAAATAAAACCGCATCAGCTGCCATGCAAACTTCGTGCGTCGAATCCGGGTAAGGTTCGCCAACGGCATCAATTGCCGCCGCACCCGTTAAGGCGGCGGTCCAAATAATTTCATGGCCGAATTTTTTCGCCACCGCGTTTGATACTTTAACAGCTTGGTCAATAACCTCGGGCCCAATTCCGTCCCCCGCTAAAAGAGCAATATTTAATTTCATTTGTTTTAGTTTTTGTGATTTCACCGATTTAAGGAATGATTTCACTGATTTTATTTTCTAATCTTTATTAACTAATCTCTATTCTCCAATCACTAATCTCTATTCTCCAATCACTAATCTCTAAATTATATTAAGCATTTTTTGTGTGGCTTTGATGGCGCAAACCGTTTGGTCCGAGTCAAGCCCCCTGGTTATAAAAACTTTCTGATCGGTTTCCCAGGTAATAATGGTTTCGCATAATGCGTCCGAGTGGCTACCCGGGGCTATGCGTACCGCGTAATCTATCAGTTTGGGCAAACATCTGTGTTTCTTGGTATATACTTTGGTCAGTGCATTCATAAACGCGTCAAACTGCCCATCGCCCTGCGCATTCTCTTCAAACTTTTCTCCATCTATCTGTACGCCAATAGTTGCAGACGGCCGTAACCCCATCGAGTTCATCAGTACGTACGATTCTACCGTAACCTTTTCCTCATACAGGCTGCTATCTAAAACATCGGATATAATGTAGGGGAGGTCCTCTTTGGTCACAGTCTCTTTCTTGTCGCCCAGTTCAATAACGCGTTGGGTAACTTTCTTCAGGTCGGCATCATTAAGCTTGAGGCCCAACTCCTGCAGGTTCTTTTCAATATTGGCCTTACCGGATGTTTTGCCGAGCGCATATCTGCGCTTCCGTCCAAAACGCTCGGGCAGCAGGTCGTTAAAATATAAATTGTTCTTATTGTCTCCATCGGCATGTATACCCGCTGTTTGTGTAAATACATTCTCGCCCACAATTGGCTTGTTGGATGGTATCCTAACGCCCGAAAACGTCTCCACCAACTTGCTCACGCTATAAATAGATGATTCTTTTATCTTGAGTTCCACCTCCGGCGCGAAATCGTTGATTACCGCTACTGCGCTGGCCATAGCGGTGTTTCCGGCTCGTTCACCCATTCCGTTTACAGTTAAATGCAAACCGCTTATTCCTGCTTTTACAGCTTCCAAAACGTTGGCAGTACCCAGGTCATAATCGTTATGGGCATGAAAATCAAAGTGAATGTCAGGGTATTTTGATTTAATGTCCTTTATAAACATATAGGTTTCATCGGGAGTTAAAATACCCAGGGTATCTGGCAATAATATTCGTTTCACGGGCTGCTCAACCAGGAAATCCAACAATTGGAAAACGTAACCCGGCGAATTGCGCATACCGTTGCTCCAATCCTCTAAATAAACATTGGTAGTTATATTTTTGCTTGCAGCCAGGTCAATAACCTGTTGTATTTCGTCAAAATGTTGCGGGGGCGTTTTTTTTAGCTGGTGCGTTAAATGGTTCATTGAACCTTTTGTTAACAGGTTTTGAACCTTAACACCGGCCTGCGCCATCCAATCGATAGAAACGCCATTGTCTACAAACGACAATACTTCTATTTGATCGGCATAGCCGTTTGTTTCCGCCCAGTTCATAATGGATTTTACTGCCTGGAACTCGCCTTCAGATACACGTGCAGAAGCGATCTCAACCCGGTCGACATTTAATTCTTCGAGCAATAACTGGGTTATAGTTAATTTTTCTGAAATGGAAAAAGACACGCCCGATGTTTGTTCGCCATCGCGAAGCGTGGTATCCATTATCTCAATTTTTCTTCTTTCCATGTACCGGTTATACCTTGTTTCGGCTATTATAAGTTATGTATCGTTTTATAAGGGAAGATGCAGTGCAAATTCTTCTATTTCCGGTTTGATGCTTTGCAGATAATCAATATCATCAAAGCCATTCAGCATATTGTCTTTTTTATAAGGGCTAATCTCAAATGTTTCTTTTTCTCCCGTTGATAACAGGGTAATGGTTTGTGCGGGCAAGTTTACTTCAAGCTTTGTTTTCGGATCGGCATGAATTGCGGCAAATATCTTTTCAGAAAACCCGGGGCTAACCTGTACGGGCAATACGCCAATATTTAAACAATTGTTCCTGAAAATATCAGCAAAAAAACTGGATACCACGCATCTGAACCCATAATCATAAATGGCCCAGGCAGCATGTTCCCTTGACGAGCCCGAACCGAAGTTTTTACCGCCAACCAATATTTTGCCGCTATAAATGGAGTTATTTAAAACGAAATCCTTTTTTGGCGTATTATCCGGGTTGTATCTCCAATCGCGAAACAGGTTATCACCGAATCCAACACGCTCCGTTGCCTTTAAAAAGCGGGCGGGTATAATCTGGTCGGTATCTACATTTTCTATCGGAAGCGGTATCGCTGTGCTTCTTAGTGTATTAAATTTATCGTAAGCCATATTTTTGTTTTTTTTGATTTCACCGATGTGTTTTTGATCTCACCGATTTTGCTTTTCACTTTAGTCTTTAAGCTTTAAACCAATTCTTCAATTAATGTTCGTGGGTCGGTAACTACGCCGGTAACTGCAGCCGCCGCCGCAACCAGCGGGCTGGCCAGCATGGTTCTTGCGCCCGGCCCCTGCCTGCCCTCAAAGTTTCGGTTTGAGGTGCTTACAGCATATTTTCCTGCCGGTACTTTGTCATCATTCATGGCCAAACAGGCAGAACAACCCGGCTGGCGCAGTTCAAACCCGGCTTCGGTTAAAATATCCAATAAGCCTTCTTCTTTAATTTGCGTCTCAACTATATGCGACCCCGGCACTAACCAGGCGGTAACATTAACAGCCTTGTGTTTGCCTTTTACCAATGAAGTAAACGCCCTGAAATCTTCTATACGGCCATTGGTGCAACTGCCCACAAAAACAAAATCCACCGGTTTGCCAATCATCGAATCACCTTCATGGAAACCCATATAGTTTAATGATTTGGCATAGGTTGCCGCACCGCCTTCCACTTGTGCCGCATCAGGTATATCGTGCGATATACCCATGCCCATGCCAGGGTTGGTTCCGTAGGTTATCATCGGCTCAATTGCCGAACCATCAAACGTTAGTTCTTTATCAAATATGGCATCAGCATCGGTTTTCAGCGTTTTATAATAAGCTAAAGCCTTATCCCACGCAGCACCTTTTGGACTAAACTCGCGGCCCTTCACGTAGTTGATGGTCGTTTCGTCCGGGGCTATCATGCCGCCGCGCGCACCCATTTCAATACTTAAATTGCAAACTGTCATCCGGCCTTCCATGCTCATATTGTCAAAAACATCGCCGGCATATTCCACAAAATAGCCTGTAGCCCCCGATGTGGTCAACTGCGATATGATGAACAGCGCAACATCTTTTGGCGTTACACCCACGCCAAGTTTGCCATTAACATTAATGCGCATTTTTTTAGGCTTTGGCTGCATAATGCATTGCGAAGCCAGCACCATTTCAACTTCGGATGTACCGATGCCAAAAGCTATAGCGCCAAATGCGCCGTGCGTTGATGTATGCGAGTCGCCGCAAACAATGGTGGCACCCGGCTGGGTAATACCATATTCAGGGCCAACAACGTGAACAATGCCATTTTTTTGATGGCCCAATCCCCAGTGGCTGATGCCGTATTCATTCGAGTTTGACTCCAATGCTTTGAGCTGATTGGCCGAAAGCGGATCTTCAACCGGCAAATGCTGGTTAACAGTTGGCGTATTATGATCTGCCGTTGCAAATGTACGTTCGGGATATAAAACTTTTACTCCCCGGCTCTTGAGCCCTAAAAAGGCTACGGGGCTTGTAACTTCATGTATAAGGTGACGGTCGATAAAAAGCACATCCGGGCCGCCTTCAATGCGCTTCACTACGTGTGTGTCCCAAACCTTATCAAACAATGTTTTGCTCATTTTTATTTTTCTATTTTATTTATCTTTTTTGCGACGACTGGATATACATATTGTCGGCAGTCATCAGCAATAAAAGGTCATCATCATTAATATTTAACTTGCTGTCGGCCAACGCCAGGAAGCGATAATAGGCATCGCCCAATTCTTCTTTTCCTAAGTTGTAGCCTAAACGCTCCAAATGGAATTTTAACGCGTGCCTGCCGCTTCGTGCGGTGAGCACAATACTTGCATTCGGGAAGCCAACATCCTCGGGCCTGATGATCTCGTAATTCTCCCTATTCTTTAAAAAACCATCCTGGTGAATACCAGAGCTGTGCGCAAAAGCATTACTACCAACTATCGCCTTATTTGGCTGCACCGGCATACGCATTTGCGAGCTTACCAGGCGGCTTATCTCGTAAAAGTTTTTAGTGTTGATGTTGGTGTGTAAACCCAGGGATTGATGCGTTTTTAAAACCATTGTAACTTCTTCAATAGAAGTGTTGCCGGCGCGTTCGCCGATGCCATTGATGGTGCCTTCTATTTGGCGCGCACCGTTTTGCAGACCAGCTATCGAGTTTGCCGTAGCCAAACCCAAATCGTTATGGCAATGCACAGATATAATGGCCTTGTCTATGTTTTTAACGTTTTCCTTCAGAAATTTTATCTTCTCGCCGTATTGGTCGGGCAGGCAATAGCCATTGGTGTCGGGTATGTTCACTACGGTTGCACCGGCGGCAATAACCGCTTCAATCATCTGTGCCAGGTAGTGAATATCTGCACGGCCCGCATCTTCGGCATAAAACTCAATGTCTTCAACCGACTTTTTTGCATATTTAACAGCCTCAACAGCACGCACCAATATTTCTTCGCGGGTACTGTTAAATTTATTTTTGATGTGCATATCCGAAGCGCCTATACCCGTATGGATACGCGGGTGCCTCGCATATTGCAATGACTCAACAGCCACATCAATATCCCCCTTGTTGGCACGGGTAAGCGCGCAAACGGTAGGGTTTTTAACGGCCTTTGATATTTCTACTACACTCAAAAAGTCACCGGGGCTCGAGACGGGAAAACCCGCTTCAATAATGTCTACGCCCAGTGCTTCCAGTTCATAGGCAATTTCAATTTTCTCCGGTGTTGTCAACTGGCAACCCGGTACCTGCTCGCCATCGCGAAGCGTGGTATCAAAAACATAAACGCGGTTTGGATCGTGTAACATAGTTTTTTTGTTTTAATATTAGTCTTTAGTCTAAAGTCTTTAGCCCGGAGTCTCCAATCATTTTACTTATGACTCAAGACTTTGGACTTAAGACTCACCTTATGCTTCTACTACTTGATTTTCAGGACGCAGGCTTCTAACCGTTTTGCCCGCGCGCCATAGTTCGCTGTCGCGGAGTTCTGCCAGTTCTGCATCCAGTTTTTCGCGGTAATCAGGCTTGCTGTTCGAGTCGATAGATTTTTGCGATTCAACACCTGATGCCACGCTGTTATATAATTCCTCAAATACCGGTTTGGTAGCATCGCGGAAACGCTTCCACCAATCCAGCGCGCCGCGCTGTGCGGTGGTTGAACAATTGGCATACATCCAGTCCATACCGTTCTCGGCAACCAGTGGCATTAACGATTGGGTTAACTCTTCTACCGTTTCGTTAAACGATTCGGAAGGGGAGTGGCCCTTGCTGCGTAATACATCATACTGCGCGGCAAAAATGCCCTGTATACAACCCATCAGCGTACCGCGTTCGCCGGTTAGATCGCTGTAAACTTCTTTTTTAAAGTCGGTCTCAAATAAATAACCACTGCCTACGGCGATACCTAACGCTATCACACGCTCGAAAGCTTTACCCGTAGCATCCTGGAAAATAGCGTAGCTTGAATTTAAGCCGCGACCCTGTAAAAACATACGGCGCAATGAGGTGCCCGATCCTTTTGGAGCCACTAAAAATACATCCACATCCGCAGGAGGGATGATACCGGTTTGCTCTTTAAAGGTGATACCAAAGCCGTGCGAAAAATACAAAGCCTTGCCGGGTGTTAAATGTTTTTTAACAGTTGGCCATAGGGCAATTTGTGCGGCATCGCTCAATAGGTAGCAAATAATAGTTCCTCTTTCCAACGCTTCTTCAATTTCAAAAAGAGATACGCCGGGTACAAAGCCGTCGCTCACCGCTTTATCCCACGATTTTGAATTTTTACGCTGACCCACAATTACATTGATGCCATTGTCTTTTTGATTGAGCGCCTGTCCCGGACCCTGAACGCCGTAGCCAATAACCGCCACAACCTCATTCCGTAAAACGTCCTGTGCCTTTGATAAAGGGAACTCCTCGCGGGTAACTACATTTTCTTCACTACCACCGAAATTTAATTTTGCCATTGTTTTGTTTTTATTTTTTGATTTCACCGATGCCTTCTATTGATTACACCGATTTGATTTTTGATTACACTGATTATTTATAAATGAATTAAATCTTTTACCTTTTAGCTTTCGCCTTTTACCTTACATCGTAAACACTTTCTGCCCTTTATTTAAATACTCATTCTCCAATACTTCTTCGCCCGGCTCCAACCTTTCAAATTCTCTTAGCTTCGAGTTAAAACCTTCGCTGTTTTTAATGATCGCCACCCTCGCGCTGCGCACAAATTCTATCAGCCCGTAGGGTTGTAATATGCTGATGAGGTTGTCCGTTTCTTCGCGGTGACCGGTTGTTTCAAACACCGTATAATCCTTGCGGATAACTACCGCCCGCGCGCCATTCTCGCGCAGCAAACGCTCTACGCTCACCTTTTCGGCAATAACATCTGTAGATACTTTGTAAAGCGCCAGTTCCTGCCAGATCACATCTTCATTGGTATGATAATATACTTTTAACACCTCTACCTGCTTTTCTATCTGGCTGCAAATTTTACGCACCACATCTTCAGATTCGGTTATCACAATATTAAACCGGTGAATACTGTCGATCTCCGACGGCGAAGTATTCAAACTATCAATATTGATCTTGCGGCGGGTGAAAATAATAGCTATCCTCC
>Ga0206816_1027_pt3 | contig 19665 bp, 11 predicted proteins | sample Alteio_BWOrgCont_88_FD_152866 | JGI IMG/M metagenome (GOLD analysis project Ga0206816, IMG submission 152866) | Enriched cells from forest soil in Barre Woods Harvard Forest LTER site, Petersham, Massachusetts, United States -... | ecosystem: Environmental > Terrestrial > Soil > Temperate forest >... | reverse complement strand
AGTCGGATCATGGTCACGAATGAAGCCGACTTTAAATTAAACAAGTAGTGGATTCCGAACTACCATAGGTTTATTACATTCAACGTATTAGTGATAATCGCAAGCAGGAAGAAAGGATGGCGAGAGGGATAAAACAAGAATTCAAACAAAAATTTAATAATAATGAAAGAGATTAATAAATCAATTGCAGCGATGATAGCATCTATGCTTATGCTGCTGGCTCCGGCTCTTTTGCTGTTGAGCCTTTCGAATAAATGTTCTGCACAAGCTACGTTCCTTGCTCCAACAATATATAGCGATGTTTCATGCGGAAATTATGGAACTCGTACTGCTAATGATGTTAAAATAGATAATAATAACGATACGATATTGGCATGGGTTATGAATCGCAGCGGAGCTGCCACTGTATATTGGACTTATCAGGGTTTATCGGGCAACCAAACTTTACAATTTCCTCTAAAAGTTAAGCTTTGTGATGTAGCAATTACAATGGATGCAAGTAATAATATATGGATAATGGTAGTCTATTATGATCAGCAAACTAATAAGGCTTTTATTTGGGAAACTTATGAATGGAATAGTATAACAACTATTTTTGATTATAAGAGTTATCAAATTCTTGAGTCTACTACTTATACCACTATCAGCTTTAACAATATAGATGTTAACACGAGGCAATCTATTAATATTGATGAGGAATTTGGCAATTTCGTGATAGTCTGGAATGATAAAAATGCTCTTTATGCTTGGGCTGGGGTTAGCCTTAGTACTGGTCCTTCACTTATTACCGGAACTGCACAAACGCTTTATACAGGAGTTACTGGTACATATGAATATAGAATTCCGGATGTTAGTATATATTCTATTTCAACTTCTACTCCTGATGTTTATATTTGTTATCTTGACACCTCAATTAAGAAACTTCTTGTAGATGAATATTCGTTTTCTTCTTCAACTGGATTAAGTGCAACTCCCACAAATGTATTGAGTACTTCATACAATGATGCACAGCCTCCTCGTATTGCTTGCGCCCCAAGTCTAAGCGGAACAAGCCCTTCTGCTACCGAGGATTGGACAGTTGTTTGGATGGATCATGTTACTACAGATTATCAGATATATGGCGCAACCTACTGCACAAATACATCTACCTTATACTATAATACTTATACTACTTTATGCACTACAAACATAGACCTTACTCAAGATGAATTTAATTTTAATCCAGTAGTTACTTATTCATCAAGTTATGATGGTTCAAGTAATGGAGGAATTATAGTATCATGGATTACTGATGGACAAACCCCAATTTATTCATCCTGGCCAGTTCCTTATGTTGAGGGTCTTATACCTTTCGCTATAAAATGTGATAAGACAGGGGCAGCATGGAGTGGTAATTGTAATTATCTGATTGTTCCTACAAATCAAAACACTGCTTGGCACGATTACCAGGTTGCTATTTCTCTTGCCGGTAGAGACTATCCCTGTGCTTCATGTTCTCATAACAATGATGATATTTTTTATCTTTGGAGTGCATCAGAAGTTAATTCTGTATCTGTAAATTCACTTGAAAGAAAAGAAGTGTCATGGTCAGGTGGCAATAACAGCAGTGATTGGCGTAAGCAAAATAATGTACAAGCAAATCAAATTCTGAATGGAGCTTATCCTAATCCTAATTCCGGAACTTTCAATCTGAATTTACAATCGGAAAATGGAGAAACCATTAATATTGAAATATATAATTCAATGGGTCAGAAAGTGTATTCTTCAGAAGAAGTATCAACAACTACATTCTACACAAAAGAAATAACCTTAAAGAACGATGGTGAAGGTATTTATTTTGTGAGAGAAACAGGCAGCACTACTTCAAACAACTGGAAAATCGTAGTAACGAATTAAATTCACATTAACTATCTCATTCTTTACCCCTCTCCCTTTGGAGAGGGGCAAGGGGTGAGGCTAAAAACAAACAATCATGAAAAGAATAATTACACTTTTAATTGCCATTATAATAACTTCCGTTTTTAATGATTCAAAAGCCCAATTTTTATGGGGAATGACCATAGGCGGATATAGTCCTTATAATGCAGGTAATATAATAAAAATTAATGAGGATGGATCCAATTTTCAAGTAGTTCATACTTTTGATTCCACGTATGGTTATGGTCCATTAGGAAGTCTTCTATTTGTAAATAACAAATTTTATGGGACGACCAATGATGGAGGCTTACATAATGATGGAGTTATTTTTAGTTATGATTCCACAACAAGTGTTTTTACTGATTTATACAATTTTGCAGGGCTTGACGGCAAGCACCCTTGCAAAAGTTTAATTAAATCAGGTAATGGTTTACTTTATGGTATGACATCCCAAGGTGGTACAAGTGGATATGGAGTAATTTTTAGTCTTGATATAAACACTAATTTACTAACCGATTTATACAGTTTTGATGTATCTCATGGAAGCTATCCCTACGACAAATTGCTTATTGAATCGAATGGCAAATTCTATGGGATGGCAAATAGCGGAGGATTATATAATAGCGGTGTTGTCTTCAAATACGATACTACTACACATGTTTATACTGATATTCTTGATTTCCATAACCAAATAAATGGAGCAGGACCTTTTGGTTCATTTTTACTTGCAAATAATGGTTTATTATATGGCATGACATGTGCCGGAGGTGGTGGAGGTGGTGGTGTCTTGTTTAGTATTGATCCTTCTACCAATGATACTTTTATAATTGTTCATAATTTTATAATTTCAACAGGTTATCAGCCACATGGATCATTAATTCAAGCAAGTAATGGTTTACTTTATGGGATGACTTATAGTGGTGGATTAATCAACAAGGGAGTTATTTTTAGTTTTAATACATCAAACAATACCTATACGGATTTGGCTTCTTTTGATGTAGCAACCGGAGAGTTACCAAATGGTGATTTATATGAAGGTAGAAATGGTAAGCTATATGGTATGACAACAAATACTATTTTTTCTTTTGATACAATAACCAATATGATTACAAATTTACATACTTTAACTCTTCCTGATGGAGTTAGTGCAGCTGGCAACCTTATTGAACCACCTTCATGTATAATACCTGTGTTATCAACTAATAACAATCAAAACTTATGTGTTGGAAGTAGTATCACGCTTACTGTTAGTGGTGCGAGTTCATATAGTTGGCAGACTAATAATAGCACAGATAGCGCAATAACAGTTTCCCCCATATCAACAACAACTTATATAGTTACAGGTTCTAATGGTGGTTGCAGTAAGACAGATAGTATAACTGTTACTGTTCTTCCTTCCCCAACCCCCGTCATTACCCCCAATGGTCCCACCACCTTCTGCCAGGGAGGTTCTGTCCTTCTTACCACAGGTTCCTTTGCTACCTATCTTTGGAATAATGGCATCACCACACAAAGCATCAATGCCACGGCTTCCGGCAATTACAGCATCACCGTCACCAATAGCGGCGGCTGCACAGGCATAGCATCTGAGACAGTGTCTGTCACTGCAAATCCCGTCCCTGTCATCGCTCCCACAAGCCCCATCAATCTCTGCGAAGGAGAAAATGTGACGCTTCACGCCAGCAATGGCATCCTCTACAACTGGAGCAATGGCGCCACCACACAATACCTTGATGTTTCAACCTCAGGGACATATAGTGTTACCGTTACCTATGGTGTCAATTGCAGCAATACATCCGCCCCCACTGATGTCATCGTCCATCCCCTCCCCTTAGCCACGATAGCAGCCCTCCCCGAGAACCTGGAATTCTGCATCGGCGACAGCATCCTGCTCACAGCAAACAGCAGCACTTCACCAATAACTTATCTATGGAATCAAGGATCCACCACCCAAAGCATAGAAGCCACGCAGTCCGGCAACTTCACGGTAACAGTTACCGATACCATAGGGTGCCATAGCAGCAGCTCCATCAACCTGACAAGCTATCTCTATCCGGTAGCGAACTTCACCTACTCGATGTTCCTGAATACCACGACTTTCACCAACACCTCCTCTAATGGCACAGCATATCAATGGTACTTTGGCGATGGCAATGTCTCCACCCTCATGAACCCCACCCACACCTATTCTCATGACAGCACCTACACCATCACCCTGATAGTTACCAATCCCTGTGGTGCCGACACGGTAAGATATACCATAACCCTAACAGGCATCAATGAAATCAATGTATCCAATAGTTTTTATATCTTCCCTAACCCCGCAAACAATCAAGTGAAAATATCTTTCTCGTCAGATAGAGAGGAATCTTATAATGTGCGTTTAATAGACGTTACAGGCAGAACAATCATCACAGACAATCAAATAGCTGTATCGGGCGATGATCATTATCTTATGGATGTATCAACTATCGCCAGGGGTGTTTATATAGTTTCCCTTCAAAAGCGAGATGCTGTTTTGAAATCTAAATTAGTTATACAATAAACCTTACCTTTTTCATATAAAAAGACCTCTTCAATGCGAAGGGGTCTTTTTGTTTTATGTCAAATTATTAAAGATTGAAACTTTAGTAAAGTTCAATCCCATTCATCCAAACATAATACCTTTGATACTTTAGGTTTACATCTGATGCCGAATTTTGCGGCGTCGAATAAATAACACCATGAAGGAAAAACAAATGGGAACGCAGATAAAAATGATGGCTTATGAAAAGAGCGGAATCTTAAAAGATCTTATTTTTTCATAAACAATCTGGGGCATCTGTGTTCCCTTTTTTATAAAGGAATTTACATTAAATTGATTAAATGATAATATACTCTTTACACTCACTTTACATAGGAAATGAAACTTTGCAGCGTTGATAAAATGACTATTCCAAAACTAAAATAAACTAATATAATGATAAAAAACTTAAAGATTATTGCCGTAATTTCTGCCCTCCTTTTCATAGGAGTAATTCCTTTGAAAGCCCAATTCACCCCAGGAAATATTGTTATTGAACGATTAGGTGATGCTGTATATCCTTCAGGTACTTCAAATGCAGTTCCAATATATTTGGATGAATATACTACTACTGGAACTTATGTTCAAACTGTTGCTTTACCTACAACCACAGCAAATGGTAATTATATGATTACTGAAAATGGTTCTGCTGCAAAGTCTGCACTCATGTCTCGCTCTGCAAATGGACAATATATCTGTATTTCAGGATACATGGATACTATTAATGCTGTGAACGTTTCTAACACATCAACAGGAGGACCGGATTTTATTCCAAGGAATGTGGCTACAGTAGATTATAATGGAAATATTAACAGTACAACTTTAATCTATGATACTTATAGTGGAGGGAAAATTCGTAGTGTTGCATCTGTTGATGGTACTCATTTTTGGACATCCGGAAATTCAGGAGCTATTCGGTATATGGCTTTGGGAAGTATTGGGAATACTACTCCTATTACCACAGCTCCTACTAATTCAAATGCTTTAGATATTTTCAATGGACAATTATATAACAGTGGTGACCATTCTCCGACAATTGGTCTAAGTAAAGTAGGTGTTGGTTACCCCACAACTACGATTGGTGGCAGTGGTCACGATACAACCTTAATGGCTGATACAAATTCAACATCTCCATTTCAATTTGTATGGTTAGTTCTTTCTCCTGGTGATACCGTGTGTTATGTTGCAAATCAACTATCCGGTGGTTTAGTAAAATATTCCTGGCGTAATGATTCGCTTATTAAATGTGGAGGAATTAATGGAGTTTATGTTGGAGTAACAGGTACTGTTAATTGTGCTGGAAATGTTGAACTTTTTTATTCTACATCTTCTTCAACAAGTTCTAATTCTGTCCTTAAATATATTGATTCAACAGGCTACATGGGACGTATGCATACCTTTTCTCAGCCTGCATTTATTTGGGGTATTACGAATTACTTTTTTAAAGGAATTAAGTTTTGTCCCTATCAAGACCTAACCATCACAAGCTCCCAAACCATTGCTGCAGGCTCCTATAATAACATTACCATCAGCAGTGGCGGGGTAGCTACGCTGTCAGGGAATATCAAGATAGTAGGCACTCTTACTGTCAATAGTGGCGGCACTTTGATTTGCGGGGCGCATAATGTCGTTGGGAATTCTGATTTCCAGAATGCTTTTGTATTGAATTCAGGAGCTACCCTGGAGATGGGTTCTGCCGCAGGTATCACTGCCAGTGCAGCCTCCGGCAATATTCAGACCTGTGCCAGAGTCTATAGCACCGGCGCAAATTATATCTATAATGGCACCGTAAACCAGGTTACCGGCAACGGGCTTCCTGCTACCGTGAATAACCTCACCATCGCTAATACAGGTTCGGCAGGAAACGATACCGTTCACCTCACTGCCGGAGTTACCGTTACCAATGACCTCACCATAACCTCCGGCGTTCTTGATGTTTCCTCAAACAATTATTCCATCACGGTGGACAGTAGTTTCTATAACAATGCCAGCTTCAGCGCAGAAGCAGGTACAGTAACTTTCAATGGAAGCGTTGCCGAGAATTTCCTCCCTGGTTCTTCCAGCTATTACAATGTCGTGATCAACAATACCGGCAATAGTTCAGTCTATCTGGAATCTGCCCTTACTGCCGCCAATAACATCACTATCAGTAATGGTACTTTGGATGTAACTACCAGCAATTATCCCATCAATGTAGCAGGAAACTTTACCAACAACTCTGCATTCGCATCTGAATCAGGAACTGTGACATTCAATGGAAGCGGCTCTCAATCCTTTACCCCAGGCTCATCAAACTATTACAATACTACCATAAACACAACTGGCGGCGGCACCGTTACCTTAGCCGGCAACCTGACCAATCTCCATGATATTACCATCACTACAGGTACTCTGGATGTTTCTTCCAGCAACTATTCCATCACTGTCAAAGGCAGTTTCTATAACAACGCCACCTTCAATGCCGAATACGCTCCCCTGACATTCAATGGAACTGCCAATGAGAACTTCCTTCCCGGTTCATCCAATTTCTATGCTGTGGTCGTAAACAATACCGGCAGTGACACGGTGAAGTTGCAATCGAATCTTACCGTAAACAATAACCTCACCATCACCAGTGGCACCTTCGATGTAAGCACCAACGATTACTCGGTGAATGTTGCCGGAAACCTTACCAATGGTGCACACTTCGATGCTGAGACTGGTACGGTGACCTTCAATGGCAGTGGTTCGGAAACCTTTAATCCCGGCACTTCCAGCTTTTACAATGTCGTGGTCAGCAATACTGGCGGAGGTACGGTAACCTTAGCCCACAACCTTACTGTTACTAATAATCTCACCATCAATTCCGGTGGCACCTTTGATGTTTCTGCGAGCAACTATTTAATAACCATTTATGGCGATTTATACAACTATGGAACCTTCAACGCTCATACAGGAACGGTAGATTTCGTCGGGAATAATGGTCAATTGTTTTATGGCGGCTCCTCCAACTTTTATAATGTTATCATCAACTGCGGCAATTTCGTTGCCCTTGCGTCCAATCTTTCAGTGTCGGCATATCTGACTATTGATGCAGGAATATTAGATGCAAGTTCAGGCAATTATTCCATTACAGTAGGCATGGACTTTACCAATAACTCCCAGTTCAATGCTGAAGGCGGGACTCTTTCTGTAGCGGGCAGTCTCTATGACGAATCCTACTTTAATTCCCAGACAGGCACAGTGATTCTTAATGGTTCCTCCACTGAATATTTTGACGATCTTAACTATGATCTTTTCAATAATGTAACCATCAACAATTCCAGTGGAGGCGTGTACCTCACCGATTATTTATTCATCGGCGGAGTGCTGAATTGCCAGAATGGCGCACTGTATATGAACGGCTCCGTTATCGAAGTCATTGATTCATCTGCCAATGCTATCGTGCAAACCAATGGCTTTGTAGTGTCTGACGTTTATTATACCACAGGTTCTGACCCTGACGTGCAGGTTGATAATACCACTTTGAGCTTCCTCGAATGGACTATCAATTCCAGCATCGGGACGTTCATCTTTCCATTAGGCACGCCCTCGGGGCAGTACATTCCTTATGCCGTCAAGAATACTGCCGGTCATAATTTAGGAACTGTCGCCGTGGCTACCTGGAATGCTCCATACAATAGTTACAATACAAGCACTTTAGGACCCCTTCCCTACACCGTTCCTAACCTTCTTCTCGACTACAATGAGAACAGCGATAATGTTGTGAAGCGTTTCTGGCAATTATCTAAATCCGGTTCTGATCCGGTAGCTGCCATGACCTTTACCTGTGCCAATAGCGAGGCTATGAATAATGCCAATACCGTTTCAATTACGAATTTATTTCCTCAACGATGGAATGGCGCATCATGGGACAGTCCGCTTGCTGCCGGAACTCCGTTATTCACCATCCCTGGTGGTGCTGTAGGTGCTACGGTTATTAATATTCCAAACTTTTCGCCCTGGGCGCTTGCCGGAAACAACCATCCTTTGCCCATCGAATTGTTTTCCTTCGGTGCGGAATATCTGAATACATCCAATATCGTCAAGGTGAGTTGGGAAACTGTTGCAGAAATCAATAACAATTACTTCACGGTACAAAGAACTGCCGATGGCACTATTTTTAATGACTTAGGAAAGGTGAATGGTGCAGGTAACAGCAATTCTCCCTTGTACTATAGCTTTGATGATGACAAGCCGCTCACAGGATTGTCTTATTATCGCCTCAAACAAACCGACTTTGATGGCAATTTCACTTATTCCAAATTAGCACCGATAGCAATTAATAATACCAATTCTGAAAGCAATAACTCAATAAGTATTTATCCGGATCCTTCAGATAATTCCACGCTGCTTTCCTTTAATGGAACTGCCAATGAAGCCGCCACTTTAGAAATTTCTGACATCAGAGGTGCATTGATTTCGACGACTAATATTCAATCCGTCAGTGGCATCAATTTATACAGGTTAAATACCCAAACATTAACCGACGGCATTTATTTTATTAACATAAAAAGCTCCTCAACCTACCAAATACAGAAGCTGTGTGTGAGACATTAAACCATCTTGTAAGATTTAAGGTTTAATTCTTAAATAATTTATGGCGTATCTTGAGGAATTCCCAAAGAATATCTCAATATACGCTATATTACAGTTGTTTAGTGCCCAATGTGAATCATTATTAGCCCAATAATTATCAATGATAACCCAACAATTATCAATCGCAGCCCAACAATTATCTGTAGTAGCCCAACAATTATCGAAGATAGCCCAACAATTATTGAAGATTGCCCTATAATTATCAAACATTCGAGGCGTTTTCTGATGGTTTTTGGGAATATCTGGGAATAATTCTGTAAGGTTTTCAGTATTTATTAGGAATTTATTAGGAAGATTTGGAAGATTTCAGAGGCAATACTCCTATTTCAAGCCTCCTTTTTTGTTTTTGAATTCAGCAATTTTCTTTTCAAATTCAGGCTTGATCTCAGCATAATCTTTATCATTCTTTGCCGCCGCCAAACCCCTGTTTAAATCATCAATCGCGTCCTCATATTTCCCCAGCTTGGCACGGAGATTACCACGAAGCCAATATGCCTCATAATCAGGCTTATAATTGATCGCCATTTCAGCCCATTGCACCCCGATATCCTGGTGCAGACCACTCATCAAAGTATATTCCGCACCCGCTCTGTATAGGGCGGCATCATCAGGTTCCGAATGAATGAGGTCTTTAATATATGCCATATATTTGGCATCCGTTTCAATGCTGACTTTGATAGGAATCCTGACCTTCTCCCATTCCAGATTGATGGTGCAGGCACTCAAGGTAACATCGCTGATGTGGAATAACAGGGATTCGGTCATTTCATTGGCAAGAGGCTTCACTTTCACCCTCAAAATATCGAAGGTTTTATCATAATTATAAGGACCCGCCAAGTCCTTCTTTTTATTGAATATGATAGTCCAATCCTCCTTGCCCGGAATGGTGTAAAGAGCATATTTACCGGCAGCAAGCGGCTTCCCTTCAATCATTACATCACTGGAAAAGGAGATGGCAGTGGCTTCGTTGGCGCCTGTCCTCCATATCGAATCAAAGGGGACCACATTTCCCCAGATAATTCTTCCCTTGACGCTCGGTTTATGATAATCAATTTTAATATCAGTAATGCCAACCGTCTGGAATACCGTGGCTTTCGGGCTTGTCTGCGGAAGATTTAGCTGGGCTTTAATGATTGTTGAATGGAACAATAAACAAACTGTAATTACAGCAAATGACCAGATGTATTTTGAATGATTCATCATAATATTATTAAATATTTAAGGCTGCAAAATTAGAGAATATTAGCCTATCATTTAATGCCAGTCCTGTTCTTTATGATTTGATAACATTCCATTATAAATTCCTTAATGCTAAGAGTGCTATTTTACATCCTCTAAATAATAATCAGATTTATATTAACAAAATGAAAAGAAATTTACTAATAATCATGCTCGCTTTCATCGGCTTGAGCGCAAATGCACAGAACTGGCAGTGGGCGAAAAACACAGGTAGTGGCAATTCAAATCCTCAAGCTAACAGCATCGCTACGGATATTAATGGCAGGGTTTATATAACGGGTGCTTTTACAAAGGATACTCTTATTTTCGGGACGGATTCATTGATCAATGTTCAGAAATACAATGCCTTCCTCACCAAATATGATGGAGCAGGAAATGTACTATGGACGCGAGGTTCAAAAGGAAACAGTAAAGTCTATGGAACGGCAGTAACCACTGATAATGCAGGATATGTTTATATAACCGGATATTTTAATTCGCTGACCGATACAGCAGTTATTTTTGGTGGGGATACCTTGGCGAATATGGACGGAAATGCAGGAGATGGTACTTCGGATATTTATGTTATTAAATATGATTCGACGGGAACTATTCAATGGGCGCAAAGGGCTGGCGGCATAGGTAATGACATCAGCACCGGCATTGCCACCGATAATGCCGGAAACGTTTTTGTTTCGGGATATATGAATGGGGCGATTTATACTGCAGGCGATTCCTTGAATTTTGGAAGCTCGGCAATTTATTACAATGGATCTGGGAATATGTTTCTCTTGAAATATACCACTGCAGGAGTTCCGGTTTGGGCTAAATCTCAAGCAGGTGCAGGCACTACGGAGGCAAATAGTGTAGCCACAGATTCTATCGGCAATGTTTATGTTACAGGTTTTTACACTAACACACAGATTTCCTTTGCCACTGATACCTTACCGAATCCTGGTGCTAACAATTTTATATTCCTTACTAAATTTAACAGCTCCGGCACTGCCATTTGGACTACCGGAACAGGAAGCAGTTCGCATAGCGATGAAGCATATTCAGTGGTTACTGATCATAGCAGCAATGTCTTTATTTCCGGCTATTTGAAAGGAACGACTGCTTTTGGGAGTAATACATTAACCGTCTCCAGCGGTCAGTATATGTTTATTGCAAAATATGATTCTTCTGGTATTGCCTTGTGGGCTAAGGCTGGTGGTCTTGGTACTTATAACACCGGCTATGGAATGGTTACTGATTCAGGAAATAATGTCTATGTCACCGGCACTTATCAAGGAGGAATATCATTCGACAGTGCTACCTCTTTCCCAAGTGGGAAAGGGTTGTTTGTCGTTAAATATAGCCCTTCAGGAATAGTAACCTGGGCAAAGAATGCTGTTCCTACATCGGCAGCTCCCATTGGTTATGGCATAGCCCGTGACAGCAGTAATAGTTTGTATATTACAGGGATCATTTCTTCAAACACTGCTTTTGGAAATATCAATCTTACCTCTATCGGCTCCAATGACATCCTGATCGCCAAGCTTTCTAATTCGAATACCGGCATTGATGAGATTCAATTTAGTAAGAATGACATCCTTGTTTATCCAAATCCTAATAATGGAAGCTTCATTATTTCTGATATTCGATATTCTAATTATGATTTAAGAATTATTGACATCTATGGAAGGACAGTCTATAGCACCGATGTCATTGGCTCTAATGGTATAAGTACTATTTCAGTAGCTAACCTTCCTGAAGGTCTCTATTTCTGGCAAGTTATTCCTGCCTCGACGCAATCAAGATCCAGTGTTGGTTCTGATGTTTCTGAAGGTAAGATTGTTATCCTGAAATAGGAGGAATCAAGAAATCCTCACTCGCGGGTCGAGAATGCCGTAAGCGATATCCAACAGGATATTTACGGTCACGAATATCATCGCCACGAATAATACTGCTCCCATGACCACCGGGAAATCATAGGTGCCGAGTGCATCTACTGTTACCTTGCCGATGCCATGCCAGGAGAAGATAGTTTCTACAAAGAAAGCCCCTGCAAGTAATGATGCCAGCCATCCTGAAACAGCCGTAAGGACAGGATTCAAAGCGTTCTTTAAAGCATGACCGATGATAACTGCATAATAGCTTAATCCTTTGGCTGTGGCAGTCCTGATATAGTCTTGCGAAAGCACATCAAGCATAGAACTTCGTGACAATTGCATGATGATGGATAGCGGTCGAATACCAAGGGCTATGGATGGAAGAATTAAGTTTTTCAAGTCTAAAACTTCTCCTTCAAAGGGATCTATTCTATAGAGGCTGCCAGTCCAGTTTAGTCCTGTGAATCTATGAAGGACTATAGCGAATATCCAGGCAATGATTACAGCAACAAAAAAGGATGGTGCTGCCGTTCCTAATCCTGATAGTATAAGAGCAAAGCGATCATAAAGGGTATTCTTTTTTACGGCAGCGATTACACCAAGAAATATCCCGATGATAGTGGCAAATAACATCGCTGAGAAAGCAAGTGCAGCAGTGCCCGGGAGGGCTTCCATAAGTATTTCAGAGACCTTCTTTTTGCTTTGATAGGAGCGACGGAGGTATGGAGATTTAAGAACTATTTTCTTTTCTGAATTCAGGGTAATGAGGGTAATGTATTTACCATATTTCAATTCATTAATGAAGAGCGAGGAAGCTTCATTTCTATAATTGTTTATTGAGACGGGACTCAAGTCGTTGAGGTAAAGAAGGAATCTTTTGCTGACAGATAAATCTCTTCCCAAGTCTCTATTGATAGCATCTACAGAAGACAAATCAGCCCTTTGTCCGAGCATCATCCTTGCAGGGTCTGGCATGACATTAAACAAGAGAAAGATGATAATAACTACTCCGAACAGAACTGTGAAACCGTGAATAATTCTTTTGACAATGAAGTTTAGCATCGGGTATTATAAATCTTATTTTGTTATTTATTCCACAAACATTTTTCCAATTCCCAAGACCTCTTTATTCTTATCAATGAGTTTATAGAAATACATGTTAAATATTTTGGCTTAAAATGATGGAATATTAATAGGGTGAAAACTTCCATTTTGTAATTTGGAATGGAACTTATATCCTAAAGAAATTTCATTTGCCATAAAGGTTGATCGGCTGTATCTCTGACCAATGGCTAAGTCATAACCATAGGTTATTCTAAAGCCCCATTTATGAAGACTTAATTCGCCAATCATCGCATTATTATATCTGTACCAGATTCCACAATCTAAAATATCAAGATGGTGTCCGCCGCCTTGAATATTAAAGCCAATAGCTACTTCATGATAGTTTTGTTGATTAATAATTATGACATTTGGAGAAACATACATCACGCTTTTTCCTGTTGAATCTACTGGAATCATTGCTCCTAAATTAGTGGTATATTTTACAGGTAATGGACTGGCAGCAGATATAAATCCTTGATCTGGTTCGGTGGCATGGCTGATTGAAATACCTCCATAAAATTCATTAGTATAGACTTCTATTCCAGATGAAATATCAACAGAGGAAGTTGAAGTATGAAAGAAGTCACTTCCGATAAAATCTATTTGGTTATTGGCACTTGGAAACCTTGGATTCACATATTGCCCGATATAAGTAATCTTACTCCAATCTAAACTTTGCTGCATATAAGCCCCCTGAAGTCCAATACTGAAATTTAATTCCTTATAAACATGTTGTTGAAAGGAATATATTCCACTAATATTAGTCGTATTCATCAAGCCAGAACCCGCATCATCATTCCAAAACATTATTCCAAAACCGCTATGCAAAGGATTAATGTGCATATCAAATTCCAATTCATAAGTACTAAATAAACCCTCATTCGGCTTCCATTGATTTCGATCAACAACGCCAAATCGCACACTGCTGTCGGTCCCCGCAAAGGCAGGATTGAGGTAAAGTGGAGCCGCAAAGAATTGGGAGAATTGAGCATCTTGAGCACTTCCTTTCAAGATCATCATTCCAAACACCACCACAATCATCACCAAATTCTTTCCTTTCATAACGAATAAGTTTTTACTATTAAAAAGCAAAATTAGAAAAACAGAAGTCATTCCCAAAAATGGTATTCCTCAAAAATCTTCTTTTTTACATCTGAAAACATTTCCATAAAAAAAAGCCCCCGCGATTTTCATCCGGAGGCTTTAAATTTTCTTTCCTGGAAATTACAAAGTAAAGATAGGGAACGGTCCTGCAATAACACTACAGCCAGCGTTATTGTAAGAAAAAATCCAAACTCCTAAATCTACTTTAGTCGGCAATCCGGTCAAATCGGTATTGCGATGAGTATCGCATTTCATGCCAACAATAACGGCACCCGGAGCAATGACCAACTGATCATTTACAATGCTAAAAGTTCCCGTCCCGACGATGAAACAAAAACCATCTACATCAACCAGCTTATCATGGTTACTACCCATGTGGATAGCACCCGATGTGCCTTCAAAACGCTCCACCCAGCCGGCAATAATCGGATTAGGTTTGTGAGTAGGAGTCGTGGTGGTTTTGGTGATAGAACAACCGCCTTCAATCATGATCGCCTCGTCATTAACCGCGATTCCGCCTACATAATAAGTATCTTTTTTGGCAATGATATTCCAGGCTTTTTCGGAATTATTCTTTAGTACCAATAAAGGATGCCCACCATTCGTCTGCCAATTATGGTCGCTGGTTTCCATTAAATCCGTAGCTGCATCATAATCTACGATAGATATTTCCGGCGAGGGAAACCTCACTATATGGGTCCCCAATCCTGCGGTCATTCCTCTGCCGTAGGCAACTTTTTCTGCTACTGTTCCTGTTAGAAAGTCGTAGGACACTTCTCCAATTCTTGATCCCATATTATTTTTATTTAGTTATTTATTTTTAAGGCTGCAAATCTACACATTATTATCGACTTGCAAGACATATTCGATTTTATTTTTCTTACCTGTTTTTCTTTTACATTAAAAGTAACCGAAAACAGGGAGGCATTTGACAGAACCAAGTTCTTTATTGATCCTGAAGTTTTGTCTATTGATCTTACATTTTTCTCTATTGATCCTGAAGATTTCTCTATCTTTTTTTCCGTGATCATTATCTTTTTTTCCATTTTGTTTATCTTTTTCTCCGTTTTGTCTATCTTTTTCTCCGTGATCTCTATCTTTTTTTCCATGACCTCTATTGTTCCTGAAGTTTTCTCTAATGATTCTTTCCCGATCTCTATTGATTCTGTCAAAATCTCTAATGATCACAGATTTCAGGAGAATTCAACGATGAAATTGAAGGAAAGGAGGAAGGCTTTTAGATACAAATCACGCCTTATATTTGCACATTTTTTTGGAAAGATTCCACATTCCTAATCCAAGCATCACCCTCTCCCCCAATCCCTTCCAAGACAAAACCCTCCTCACCATTCAAGGCACCATTACCAACGCCACTCTGAATATTTATAACATCGAAGGAAAAGTAGTCTATAAAATGACTGGAATATCAGGCACCAATACCCAATTAACGATTAACCATGAACAGCTATCCGATGGCATCTATTTCTATCATCTCATGGAGAATAATGAGGTGCTGGCAATTGGGAAGATAATTGTAGATTAAGTTGATTGGTAGATTAAGTTTTGGAACACCACAAACTTAATCAACCAATAAACTTAATTATCCAGAATCGCGTCGTTGAGGAATTTATTCAGCGGATAAAGCGTCCTGCAAATCTCGACAACACGCTCAATAAAGTCAGGAGCCAATACCTCTTTATCATCAAAAGCATGAGATACGATGAAGCTCTTATACTTCAGCAGATCAGCTTCAGGATGCCCTTTTGAGAACTCTTTGGGGATGGTTTTGCCCTGATGATCCTCCAGCAATCCGAAAGCTATCTTGAATTGTCGCTGATTCAAAATCTTCTTGAAATCCCAGGCATGGTCAGCAATCACCTGTCGAATCTTATACAAAGGTTCCTTGTCCGGCATCCATATTCCACCGGCAATGAACGATTCGCCACCCGGCTCAATATGGATATAATACCCCGCCAATCCCGATTTCTTTCCGCCCGGAGCGATGGATGCACCCATATTTGTTTTATAAGGAAGTTTTTCCTTTGAAATCCTTGCATCTTTATAGATACGAAACATGCAATCCTGTGGGTTCACCCCTATCAATCCCTCATCAAAAGCACTCATTCTTATAATCAATGTTTCGATTAATTGCTCGACATCCTCTTTAGCGCTTTCATACGCCCTTTTATTCTTTTCAAACCAAGCCTTGTTGTTATTCAGGCTCAATTCGTAAAGAAAATCCATTGTTGATTTTTTAAGCATTTTTTAAAATTTTGGAGCCGCAAAATTAAATATTTCTTGTCAGATGACCAACTATTTTGAAGCTAATAAAGAATTCTTTTGCAATAATTCTGAATATTGTATAAGCAGGCACAGCCACAATCATGCCCGGGACACCCCCTATTTTCCCCGCCACCAGTATCACTATGAAGATTTCGAGGGGATGCGCATGCACGCTTCTTGCATAGATAATCGGTTGAAAAATAATTGGGTCTATGGTATGGACAATCAGGAAAATTGCCCCCATTTTTAACATTAATGGTATAATTACGGCATGGAAGTCGGCACCCATGTTGGTAGAAATCCCGATTAAAATCCCTAAAACAGAGCCCGCAATTGCCCCAATATAAGGGATGATGATAAGTACCCCGCAAATAAAACCGATGAGGATGGCATTATCAACTCCTATGATAGAAAGCCCAATCGAAATAAGGATAGAGACTAACATCATTTCCACCAAAAGCCCGACAAAATATCGGGTAAGGAGATGTTTGGAATCTCTTAGGATATGTTTGACTTTTTCGACATAATTATCCGGACTAAACATCAATATGAGATTAACAAAAATCTGCTGATCCTTCAAAAAGAAGAACGTAATGAATGAAATGGCGAATAAAGCCACAAAGATATTTCCCGTGAACCCTACTGCGGAATTCAGGAAATCTGAAATATTGGTAATATTAATAACCTTTGGTAATCCATCAGATATATAATTGATAATTGAACTATTCTGAGCACTGATCAGGTGGTACTTATGCAGCTTAATATTTATATCGTTTAAAGGCTTTTGAAGGCTTTCAGATATTGAATTAGGGTCTATGTTAGCGATAATTTCTGCCTGACGATTGATTAACGGCAACATTGTGGATACAAAAACTATAATGACAAGATAGAAACTTAACAAGGTAATTAATGCACAAGGACCAGGTGGAAGAAAATGCTTTCGGAACCTGATCTTCATAAGAAGTTCAACAATTGGTCTTCCGATGATTGACAAAACTGCCGATATAAAAATATATGCAATAATAGCCTGAAAATACCAGACTAATAAAGCAATTATCAGCAACAACGGAATCAGAATCCAGACTTTATTAGAGGTGCTTTTAGTCATCGAATTAAATATATAAACAGGTATTAAAAACTATCAGGGGACAAAGGTAATAATAAAGATGACACGAACGTAAAAAATAGTAAAATAAATATGTGAATAGCTTAAAAAACCCATCTTATACAAACCAAAAAGGGACTTATATTTCTATAAGTCCCTTTAAAGTTTTTGTTAGATTCTCAGATTTACTGGAGTACCAGTTTAAGTGTTTTCTGGTTGGCTCCGATTTCTATGGAGATCATATAGACTCCCTTCGCCAATCCTTCAACATCCAGTTGTCGCTGGTTGTCACCGATGACGGAGATGCCGTCGATATTCATCAGCGTCCTGCCCAACACATCTGTCAAGCGGATCTTATAAGCATTCGCTCCATCGGTGGAGAACTCTACCATCGCATGATCATTGGCAGGGTTCGGATAGACCGTGAACGCGAAGTTCGTGCCCATGCCGCTCAATGCATCACTCTCCCTTGGAGAATTACATGCCAGGATATCATTGGATGTTGCACTTGGACAACTGTTGAAGTCCTTCACCTTTATCGTGTAGGTTCCTGCCGTCAGATTGCTGAATACATTCTGGCTCACGTTGCTCCAGTTGGCTCCTCCGTTCTTGGAATAATAATAAGGAGAAGTTCCTCCGGAAGCAAAGACAGTAATAGATCCATCCGCAGAATTCGTTATGCAATTGGAAGCATTATGATTAGTGTCCGTAAAGGTTACTAATGCAGGCTGGGTAATGACAACATTTATCGGTGATGACACACAGCTGTTGTTATCCACTGCCGTCATGGTATAAGTACCTGCTGCCAATGCACCGAATGTAGGACTCGAGACAGGTGTGCCGCCGTTCTTTGAATACTTGAAGCTGTTATCACCTCCTGTAGCAGATACCGTCAGGCTGCCTATTGATGTTCCATTACAAACTTCATTGGTAGAGCTTGATAAGGATATTATTACCTGCGTCGGTTGAGTTATTATCGCGTTGGTACCGGTGCTGGTGCATCCATAATTGTCTTTGACAATGACAGAATAGGTTCCGGCAATCAAATGGGTGAAATTGGATGGTCCCTGATAGCTGCTGCCTCCGTTATCCGAATAGGTATAACTTGAACCGCCGCCCGATACGGATCCTGTCGGGAAGGAAATGCTTCCGTTATTTCCACCGAAACATCCTACTACAGGATTTATCGTTGGGGTATAGGTTATTGCCGTGTGCTGCGTAATGACCACATTGGTCGGCGAACTCACGCATGAGTTAGCATCCTTAACCACGGTCGTATAAGTCCCTGCCACAAGGCTGCTGAACACATTGCTTCCCTGGAACGTCGAAGCATTGTTATTCGAATAGGTCAGCGTTCCCGTTCCGCCGGAAGCATGAACAGTGTCGGCTCCCGTATTTCCCCCGTTGCAGACCACATACTGCGAAGGAGTGGAGTTGATCACCACTGCTGTCGGCTGGGTCAGCGTTACCGAATTCGATACCGCCGTACAAAGGTTGCCATCGGTTACGGCTACCGTATAGGTTCCCGGTGCAAGACTGCTCAACCCTGAAGTGGTGGAGTTGTTGCTCCACGCATAGCTATAAGGTGTTACGCCTCCCGATATGCTTACGCTCATCGTGCCGTTATTGATGCCGTTACAGGTCAGGTTCGTGCCCGTTGCAGTAGCCACCAGCGTTCCTGTCTGGGTGATTGTTGCACTGGAAGTAGAAGAACACCCGTGGGCATCCGTTACCGTCACATTATAGGTTCCCGCAGCCAGGTTGCCCGGATTCTGCAGGCTGGAAGTATAGTTGTTAGGTCCTGTCCAGTTGAATGTATTGCCTCCGTTGCCGCCTGATATGCTTACATTCACCGAGCCGCTGCCGTTACCGTTGCAGGTAAG
>Ga0206816_1123_pt1 | contig 19677 bp, 16 predicted proteins | sample Alteio_BWOrgCont_88_FD_152866 | JGI IMG/M metagenome (GOLD analysis project Ga0206816, IMG submission 152866) | Enriched cells from forest soil in Barre Woods Harvard Forest LTER site, Petersham, Massachusetts, United States -... | ecosystem: Environmental > Terrestrial > Soil > Temperate forest >... | reverse complement strand
CCACCTCACCTGTATAAGCCGGTTTTTGTACGCCTTCAATTTCCATTTCTACACCGATGGTGGCTTTGGTAATGCCGCGCAAATTAATGATGGCGGCCAGCTTCGCTTTTAACCGCACTCTGCTATCAACCACTACCGCCTGCCCGAAACGGATATTATCAATACTGTAATTGATCTGCATTTTAAGGTTCTGCACATCGGCTATCTGGTGCCAGAAGTAGGGCAGCAGCGATACCGTTAAATAACCATGCGCTATGGTGCCGCCAAACGGACCTTCGGTTTTGGCGCGTTCGGGGTCGGTATGTATCCATTGGTGGTCTATGGTGGCTTCGGCAAATTTGTTTATTTGTTCCTGATCAATAACGTGCCAGCCCGATATGCCGATCTCTTTACCCAGGTGCGATTCAAATTCGGCGTAGTTTCTAATGGTTATCATGAATATGACTTATATGGTGGGGTAAAAATAATAAACTTTTTGAATTTGTCCGAAGGACTCTTTTGGAGCAGTAGGCAGTGGGCAGTGGACAGAAAAGTTCACCCCATAGTCGTTGAGGAGCAGTCCCCCAAAACCACATCCGATAGCGTGTTATAACGTACTTATTACCTCATCCATACGGCGTTTTGCCGCAGTTTGTAGAAATTCCGCTAAAAACGCTACGCCTCCAGCTCCAATATCTGCTCGGCCAAAGTTTCCCATTGCTGCTGAATTTGTTTTAGTTCGGCTTGTTTTTGGCTGTAGGCGGCATTGGTTTCTTTTAGCTTGACCTGATTACTGTATATTTTATCATCAGCCAGTTGGCTTTCCAGTTGCTTTACGGTTTTATCCAGTTGGGCAATTTGCTCTTCCATTTTTTGAAGATCCTGGTTCAGTTTTTTTAACTGCTGATGTTTATTTTCAGAGTGCTGCTGTTTAACCGGCTCGGGTTTTTTCTCTTCCTTTTTAGGTTGTGGTGCAGGTGTTTCTAATTTGGGCTCCAGCTTGCGTTTGGCTTGCCAAACATCATATTCGGCATAAGTGCCGGGATATTGTTTTATCTTTTGATCCTCAATGAACCATATCTTGTTGGCCACATTATCCAGGAAATACCTGTCGTGCGATACCACGATCACGGTGCCCTCATACTGCTGTAAGGCCTGTATCAATATATTTACCGAGGCCATGTCCAGGTGATTGGTAGGCTCATCCAATACTAAAAAGTTAGCATCGGCAGTCAGCGCTTTGGCTAAGGCCACGCGCGACTTTTCACCACCTGAGAGTACCTTTATCTTTTTAAATACATCATCGCCGGTAAACAGGAACGAACCTAAGATAGAGCGAAGCTCTGTATCAGTATGCTTTGGGGCGAAAGATTGTAGTTCTTGTAATACCTGGTGTTCTAAATGCAAACTCTCTAACTGGTGCTGTGCAAAGAAAGTTTGCGTTACGTTATGACCTGCTACAGCCGTGCCTTTAAAGTCTTTATCGGCGCCTGCAACAATACGCAACAGGGTTGATTTACCCTTGCCGTTGGCACCTATCAGGGCAATTTTATCGCCTTTTTCTATTATCGCTTCTGCATTATCCAAAATATCAATTGCAGGATATTTTTTGGTGATATGCTCTAAAGTAGATACATGGCGGCCCGATTGTTTGCTGAACTTGAAGCTAAAGTTAACTTCAGGATTATCATCATCTACATCATCAACACGCTCCATCTTATCCAGCATCTTGATACGCGACTGCGCCATCTTTGCTTTAGAAGCTTTGGCGCGGAAACGTTCTATCAAACGTTCCTCTTGCTTTATCTTTGATTGCTGATTCTTGAACTCGCCGCGCTGAATTTCGGCACGTAATGCTTTTTCTTCCAGATAGAAGGTGTAATTACCCGCATAAACATTCAATTTGCCTTTGCGCGATTCAACCGTACGGTTAATTACTCTATCTAAAAACCACCTATCGTGCGATACGATGATAATAGCACCGGTAAATGCCTTTAAATAATCTTCCAGCCATTGTATGGACGGTAAGTCGAGGTGATTGGTAGGCTCATCCAGAAGTAAAATATCGGGTGCCTGCAATAATATCTTAGCCAGCATCACCCGCATACGCCAACCACCCGAAAAGGTGCTTAGCTTGCGGTGACAATCGGCCTCGCTAAAACCAAGACCAGCCAAAATTTCGTGCGCTTTGTATTCAATATTATAACCGTCAAGCGCTTCAAACTCGTGCTGCTTGTCGCTTAGTTTATGTAAAAGGTCCTCCGTATAATCGGTCTCCAGTTTTTGAAGTAAGAGTTCTATCTCGTCATGCAGTTGGTTCTGGCGCTCAAATGCCTCCATTGCCACATGCACAATATTTTTATCGGATGAGTACGACAATAGGTCCTGGTTAAGGTAACCCATGGTCAAATCCTTAGCCATGGATATGGTACCGGATGTAGGCGTATATTCGCCGGTAATAATTTTAAGCAGGGTGGTTTTCCCGGTTCCGTTGGCCCCGATAAGGCCTATTTTTTCTCCCGGTTTAATATGCCAGTTAGCTTCATCATAAAGGGCCCGCGCACCAATCTCGAACGTTAAATTATTTATTGCAATCATTTCGGGCGCAAAGGTACGCTTTTAAGCGGAAATAGTAATTAGAGATTGGTGATTAGTTGATTAGCGGTTAGGAAGTTTACAGTTTGCAGACGGCAGTTTGCAATAATTATTCCACATTTACAACTGATCTCTAATCACAAATCCCTAATCACTAACCACCAAACAGCTCCGCTAACTTTTTATCCAATGCCACGGTACTTTCCGTCCCGTCATACCGGCCAATAATAACGCCATCCTTGCCTACCAATACTTTTGAGGGATAAACATGTATGTTATAAGTTTCGTCAATGCGGTTAGGATCATTAGTCGCCTTATATTTTCCTTCTTCTATCATGATATTATGCCATATCCCTGTACCGTCTTTCTCAATGGCTTCCTTCCAATCTTTTGGTTTATCATCTACCGCAATAGCTAAAACATCCAGGCCCGCTTTATGGTATTTTGTAAACAGGTCTTTAATATGCGGAGTACTTGCGCGGCAAGGGGCACACCAACTCCCCCAAAAATCAAGCAATACATACCGCCCCTTAAAATCGGCAAGGCTAATGCTTTTGCCATTAATATCAACAGATGTAAAGTTTTTAGCCGCTTTCCCTCCCGAGCTGCTTTCTATTCCGGCAATTATATTTTGCACTTGTTTTCCATAATAAGAATTTTGCATATCGGGACTAAGACTTTTATATATCGCGGTAACGTCCTTTATTTTCCAGCGTGTTTTAAAGAGGCTTAATTCATAAGCGCTAACATATGAGTTTGGATTCCCGGCAATAAATTGCCTGGTTATTTTTTTAGTATTCGCGACTAAAATATCATTTAGCGAATCCATTGTACTGTTAATAGCATCTAATCGTTTATCATATTTATCTATTTTCATTATCTTAAATAGTTCCTGTTGATTGGCAAGCCATTTTTTTTCTATGGCATCCATTTCGGCATTTGAAGGTTTAAATAACTCAGCCAACGCTTCATATTCCGTTTGCGATGTCGACCCGGTGAATTTTAATTCCGGTAAATTATCAAAACTACCTGCTACGGTAATATTTCCCGGTTCAAGAAAAATTTGAACCGAGTTTGCTCTTTCACCGACCTGCGATTTTGATGATTTATCAGCAACATATATATAACCCAGTACTCCGCCGTTGATGTTGCCTTTGAATGTAAAAGTACCGTTGTGCAGGATCGTGCTGTCTTTTACGCTTTTCCCGTCATTACTCGTATATCCAAATATTACCTGCGCATCGGGTTCTCCTGTTAATTTTCCTGATAACGTGAATTGTTGCGCGTTCGCCCCAATCGCATTAGCAGATAAAAGGGCAATAAAAGTGATTTTGGTGATTAGATTTTTCATGGTTTTAATTGTTTTGGTTTACGTCCGTATAATTTGTCTACTATGTCATCATAACGTTTAATATAAGCATCCATTTTTTTCCAGGCACTGGTGACGTGTAATTTATCTGCGGCATCTTTTACTGCTTTTCTATACAATTCTAAGCCTGTGGTAGGATCTATAGCCGCCATATATTCATCACTTGCTTTTGTTTTCTTATTTATCTCTTCCCATTCAGGATTATAACTGAGCATGTGCCCTGCATTTTCAAGCGAATCATTTGCTGCCTTTACTTCAGGAATAGCCAGCATTTTCATTTGAAGAGCCATGCGTTTGGTGCTCTCTTGCCTGCCCCATAATTGAAACTCGGGAATTTTTGAAACATCGCTTTTACTTAACCCAGTTTGTTGTTGCAGCGCTGTGTATATCGAATCCACTTGTTTAAAATAAATTGTATTGTATGCACTCATTTCAGGCTGCCTGTTCAACACCTCAAAGAACTTTGCTATTGCCACGTTATATTTTTCTTTTAATTGTTTGTATTGAGCACTATTGAGATATTTTTGGAACAATTCAGATTTTTCTTTTTGCTGCTGCACCAGGTCTGGCGTTAATTTTTCTTTAGTTATAGCATGGCGAACAGAATCGAGAATATGTTGTGCAATTTTTGACTGCTTGCTTTCAGGAAGATTTTGAACGATATCCTGTTGTTCATCTAAATCTTTTGATACCTGGCGATATTCGTTTATCAAGGCATCGCGCTGCTGAACTGTTAATACGGTATCGGTAAGTATGGGGTTAATATTAACTTTTGAAGAATCAGTTTTCGGGGCTATAACGGCCAGCTTCGCCGTAACAACCTGCTCATCGTTTTTGCTAATAACGTTTTTTACGATAGCCTCAAGCTGAATGATAGCTTTTGAACCGCGGTTTGAGGTTAATTTACCATCCTTTATTTCGGGATTAAGCCAAGCTAAACTGCCCAGGCTGCCGATAAATATCAGCATTGCTAATATTAGGTGCTTAGTGTTTACTACAGGTTTGTTGGTTTTCATTATTCGCTCTATACGGGCAAATAAATGGTATTTACTGCCTGTGGCGGCTAATGCCAGTTGCAGGTTGTGCTGTCTTGTTTTTTCAAGCTTTACCAATGCGCGGGCATAGATCAGCGGGTTGCCGGTGAGTTGTAGTACCATATCATCGCAACGGTTCTCGCGCTCACGGCTGATCATGCGGCTTATGAGTTGTGCAAACGGATTCAGGAACAGCAGCATGGTTATTACCTGTTGGATGAGGTTTAGCAGGTAGTCGTTATTTTTTACGTGGGCAAGCTCATGCAGTAATATGTCCTCAATTTCTTCGGCAGATAATTGGGTGGTAATGGTAACCGGCAAAAGTAAAATGGGCTTCACATAACCCATAATACAGGGCACATCAACCAGGTCGCTAAAGCTTAAGTGTACATGCTTGCTTATGTCTAAACGTTGTGAAAGATCATTTACCAGTTGTTGCAGTTTCCCTGCCGCTGCCGATGTTTTTTTAATGGCGCGTATATTTTGCCAGGCCATAGTTAGCCTGCCTAAGTTGATCGCCAGTCCGATAATGTAGAACAGGGAAATATAAGGCAGATAGGTTTTGATAAAGTGCTTAAAATTATCGAAAAAGGCAGGCGCGGTTTGTTGCGCAGGTGGTGCGATTTTAACAGCATCAATTGGTGTTAGCCCGGTCTGTAATGTGGGTTGTTGAAAACTGTTTACCGTCCAATTATAGGCTTTTGCCTCCACAAAAAAAGTACCCGCAAACCAAAGCGCCATGCAAGATAAGGCAATGAATAGAGCATTGTGCTTTTTGCCGGAACTGGCGGACGGGAATCCAATAAACAGCAGGCGAATGACCATATAGATCAATAATCCCTGCCATAACGAGTGGATGATGGTAATGCCCAGCACCTGGCTGATATTATAAAACAACGTCTCCATAACTAATCTTTTTTATTGTTCTCAAATTGTTGCAGGTATTCGGTTATTACATCTATCTCCTTTTGGGAAGCTGCGTGTTGTCCCAATGCTTTCATGATGAGGTCCATGCCCGATCCTTTAAATACGGTATCGATAATTTTATTAAGGGCAGTGTCCTGCGCCTGGTCGCGGCTTATTAATGCTTTGTACAGGTGAGATCGGGAGGTGGTATCACGTTCAACCAATCCCTTGTCAAACATGATCTGCATTAGTTTTAGGGTAGATGTATAGCCTACGTCCTTGGTTTTTACCAGTTCGTCATGCACGTCGCGCACGGTGCAGGGTTCTTTTTCCCACATTACCTGTAGTACTTCAAGCTCGCTTTCGGTTGGTTTCAGTTCCATAAATTTCATTATACGAATATGTTCGTACAATAGTACGATATAATTCGTACTTTAAAAGAAATTTATAAAATTATTTTTAAAAACTGACGAATAAGTATGGATTTGAACTTATTTTAGGAAAGATTGGTTATTGAAGATTAAAGATTGGAATTGGCGAGATGTATTATACTTCTGAATTGGAATGTTTCTTCTTTATCAATTTCAAAAATTCATTATGAAGTAAATTTCCGAAGTTCAATACCATCCAGGTAAGCCCACCAAAAATAAGCGACCAAAAAGGAAGATATAAAATAATAATTATCGTCGCTTTCCATCCGTATGTATCAACCCCGTTAAACTGAACAGGAACGATATTAAACAATGCTAAAATGGCAGCTAATATTGAAAAAGGAATTGCAGCAAAAGTGCAGGCCCAAAACATTTTTTTAAAAGGAAAAGGTCTATTGTCCATTCTTAAATTATAAATCATTCCGCAATCGGCATTCCGATTTGCGCATTCAACTAATCTTTAATCACAAATTAACTAATCATCCCTTAACCGCCTCCATCCAAGCGCGTGCCATTAAGGCTTCGCCGGCAAGGCTGGGGTGCACGCCGTCCAAACTCCAGTAAGCAGCGGGTGCCAGTTCAAGCGCTTTATCGGTAACGGTTTGCCAGGGGACAAAGGCGGTATTATAGTCATTAGCTATGTCTCGTGCGGCTTTGCGGAAAAGATCGAATGTTGGGTACCATTTATCATCAACAGATTTAACACCTTTTACAGCGAACGGTTCGCAGATAACCAATTTCACGTCTGGCAGGGCTTGCTTGGTTTTGTCGATCAGTTTATGATAATCGCCAATGTAGGTATCAATAGTGCCGGTATAGCCATTGGTTAGGGTATGCCAAAAATCGTTTACACCAATATGTATGCTTAATACATTGGGCTTTAAAGCCAGCGTATCCGCATCCCAACGGTCAAGCAACTGGTACACTTTATTGCCGCTGATGCCTTTATTAAGTATTTTAAGGTCAAGACCGGGGTGCTGCAATAGTATTTGCCCGGCGGTTAGCAATGCATAACCGGTTCCCAAAGTCGCCGTATCATTGGCGGTTGATTTGCCATGGTTGCGACCCCAATCCGTTATCGAATCGCCCTGGAAAAGAATAACATCATCCTTGGCAAAAGCTATCTTTTTAATACTTTCAGTAGCCATTGCCGCTGATACAATTTGCGGAATACTTAAACTGGCTATAGTGCCGATAGCGGCATTTTTAATAAAATTGCGGCGGGTGTTCTGTGTGTTCATAGTTGATAGATGATTGTTCATAGTTTAGTTAGATATGAACTAAAAGCTAATATATTAATCTTTTAACCTTCAAAGCAAATTTTGCTGAAAGATACTATGAACTATCATCTATCAACTATGAACCAAAACCCCTAACTTCGCCGCATGTATCGCCTTATTAAGCCCATATTATTCCTGTTCGACCCTGAAAAGGTGCATTATTTTGTAACACGTAATTTGAAGCGGTTTAATCGTTTTGGCGGTGCGGGTTTAAGCCGGGCAATATGGAGTTTGGAAGATACCCGTCTTGAAAAAGAAGTATTCGGCCTTAAATTCAAGAACCCGGTAGGCCTGGCTGCGGGTTTCGATAAAAACGCCGAGATGATTGAAGAAATGGCCAATATGGGTTTCGGCTTTATCGAAGTGGGAACAGTAACACCTTTAGCGCAACCCGGCAATCCCAAACCAAGAATGTTTCGTTTGCCGGCTGATGGCGCGCTCATTAATCGCATGGGTTTTAATAATTTTGGAGTGAATGCTGCTGCGGAAAATATTGCCGCTTATAGAAAATCGCCCGCCGCTAAAAAACAGCATGTAATGATCGGCGGCAACATCGGCAAAAATAAAAACACGCCTAACGAGGATGCAGTAAGCGATTATATTAAATGCTTTGACCGCCTGTTTGATGTGGTTGATTATTTTGTGGTAAATGTAAGTTCACCAAACACACCCGGCCTGCGTGCATTGCAGGAGAAAGAGCCGCTAATGCAATTGCTAAATACGTTGCAAGTGCGTAATGTTAAAAATGGTGTCAGCCGACCTATCCTGCTAAAAATTGCACCCGACTTGACCAACGAACAACTGGATGATATTGTAGAGATTGTTCAACAAACTCATATAGCCGGGGTTATAGCCACCAATACTACCATTAGTCGCGATGATTTAATAAGCGGTGACGCAGTAAAAAGCGAAACCGGTGGGTTGAGCGGCAAGCCGCTTACTAAGCGGTCAACCGAAGTTATCAGCTACATCCACCAAAAATCAAACGGCGCATTCCCTATTATTGGGGTAGGCGGCATACATTCGCCGGCAGATGCCATCGAAAAGTTGGAGGCCGGGGCATCGCTCATACAGCTTTATACCGGCTTTATTTACGAGGGACCGGGATTAATTGGCCGGATAAATAAAGCTGTGTTAAAGTACAAATAGATCTTCAATCAGAAATTTAGTTTATATTGCAGGTAAACTTTAGCTCACAATGAAACTTTTAATCACCCTGCTTTGCATTTGCTGTTTAGGCAGCTATGCGCAAAAAAATAAGTTTATTATAAGTGGCACAGTAAGCGGCAATGATACCGGCCATATTGTGTTGGGCTATTACAATAAAAGCTACAAATGGGTAGAAACCTCTGCTACGCTGCAACAAGGTAAGTTTAATTTTACCGGCGTTATTGAAGGCGTAACCTTTGCCAAAATATCCAATAATAGCAAACCAACTGCTACCGATCCTAATGTAGCTGCTTTATTTATTGAACCCAATATTATAACTATAGCATTAAAAGAAAGTGATTTTAAACACGCGGTTGTTACAGGCTCGGTTTCGCAAAGTAATCTCGATGCACTAAACAGCCAGGTAGAAGCGATTAGCAATGAATTAGCGCCGCTGGATAGGGAATACAGCCAGCTCAGGCTGGCTTATGCCAATGGAGACAAATCGCCGGCAACGCTTAATAATTTGCAGGCTTTGCAACTTAAGATCAAACCGTATTTGGAAAAGGAGGACATGGTGTATTATCATTATGTGCGCACCCATCCACGCGATTATTTGAGCGCGGGTATCATGGCCAATTTTATGGCGCTGGATCGTGTACCATTCACCGCCGCAATGATGTTGTACAGTGACTTGGATGAACCTGTGCGTAATAGCGCGATGGGCAAAGAGGTTTTAAAAAAGTTGGATGCCAGAGCAGAAGCTATAAGGCATGCTGTTGCCCCACAAACTGTAGCTGCCGTTAACATGCAGGCCCCGTCATTTACAAAAGATGATATTAATGGCGCCAAACTAAGCCTTGCCGACTTTAAAGGCAGGAAATATGTTTTACTTGATTTTTGGGCAACCTGGTGCGGCCCTTGTAAAGCCTTTACGCCGCATTTACGGGATATTTATGCCAAATACGCACCAAAAGGCTTAGAGGTAATAAGCATATCGCACGACATAACTACCCAGGCCTGGATTGCTGGTGTGAAGGACGAGAAGATGGATAAATGGCGTAATATCTATACAGGATATGATAAGGCTCAAAACGAAACGGCTAAAGATTATGGTATTGAGGCTATCCCGACAGTTATTTTGATAGATATGAGCGGCAAAATAGTTGGCCGTTATGTTGGTACAGATGCAGATGGCGATATTGCAGCACTAAAAAAACAATTGGCAAAATTGTTAAAATAGGAGAAATATTTACAGTTATTGAAAAAGTTCAAGATTCTGTTTGAGGAATAACATCTATTTAATTTTATAGAATAGTTTGCTCGCTTTATTGGTATAGCACGTTGCCCCTCCCCTAATAAAATTCTGCGGACCAACTATTTAATATTTGTAATTGAGCACGCCGGTAACTTACAAATACGCCTCGCGCAACTTAATGAGCCGTATCCAATGCATAAATTTCATCACAGGATATACCGGATCTATCTCGAACCATTTTGCCGCGAAGTTGGCATTATTAGGGCGTTTATGATGATTATTCTGGAACAATTCGCCCAGCATTAAAAAGTCAAACGGGGTTGAGTTTTTTGATTTGTCGCCATTATCGAAATTAGCATAGCCGTATTTATGCCCGCACCAGTTTACAATAGCGCCATGAATTGGGCCCATCATAAAATGGATCGGTAATAATAAAAACATCCACCAATGGGTAGCAAAGGCTACGTAAAAAGCGACGTAACCACATCCAAACAATATACGCGATATAAAAGTAGATCCCCAATAATCCAGCAAGCGCCACTCGGGATAATTGCCTTTAAATTGGGCCTCCGGTTCTTTTAAACGTTTCTCATACAGCTTATAGCTTTGCGCGGTGCGCCACATCATCTGGAACACATCTGTAAAAAAATAAGGCGAATGCGGGTCCTTTTCCGTATCGCTGAAGGCATGATGCTCGCGGTGCATAATGGCGTAGGCGCGCGGGTTTAAATACGATGATCCCTGGAAAATAAACGTCATGAGATGAAACATGCGCTCGTTAAACTTATGGGTACTAAACATTTTATGAGAGGCGTACCGGTGCAGGAAAAATGTTTGGAAAAATAAAGACAAGAACCAGTGGCACAGAAAGAATATAAGAATTATCACGTATCAGGAGTATTAAAGTAACGAATTATTTTGCAAAGATACAATTAAAACAACTAATTGCTCTTAACCGTATATGAAGTGTTTGTTAACTATAGTTTGTAACCTGTTTACGCATTGTGTAAATAATTATTTTCTCCATCGTATAAATATTTGATAGTAAGTAAAATGCTGATAAGCAGTTGTTTGTTTTAAATAAAAGCTTTTATATTTATATTTAATTTGATTTTGGTTTCCTGTTGATTTTAATGAAAGGGCAAATTCAACCTTATTTTTATCACAAAAAACCGTTTAAAAAATGAGAGAAGTTATAAAAAAAGTTAAAGTTATAATGATTGTGGCTGTAATTGCCCTTTTTTTTAACGGCTGCTCAAAAAAGTCTGATGGTTTTTTTACCAATAACCCGGCGGCAACTCCCACTCCCGGAAAATCGATCTATGCACCCATTGCAAATTTTACTTTTTCAATTGCAAATCCGCAGGTGCTTTTCAGCGGTGTTACTTTTACAAGCACATCAATAAATAATTCATTAACTCCTATGTACTATCAGTGGTATTTTGGTGATGGCAGTACTTCAACCCAGCAAACGCCAACCAATTATTATACCTCTGCCTCCTATACGGGCCTGCCCTATAATGTAAAACTGGTTGTAACCACCGGCTTTGGCACAGATACGATAACAAAGCCTGTTAGTTTTGCGTCGCCCCTTATTACAAATATTGGTAATTACGCGCTGCCGGGCAGTGTAATAACCATTACCGGTGTTAATTTTGGCGTGGGCATTGCCGCTAATAGTGTTAGTTTAAATGGCATACCGGCAACTCTTAATTCTGCAACAACTACAGCAATTACGTTTACCGTGCCGCCAAATGCTGCCAGCGGGCCGCTTTTACTAACCACTAATGGTACAACTTTAAATACAAATTTCATGGTGTATAACCTTGTCGCCGGCACACCATTTAATGCTAATCTTAAACATATTAATTACACCTTTGACGGGTCATCTAATGGTGTTTTCGGAGCCGCAAATACCGAATATGTGGCCGATAATGAGAGTGATTCTGTTTATTATGACCTGTTTTCTGTTACAGGCGCTGCTATGCAATATGCAGGTTTCATGGGAGGAGAATACCAGGCTGTACCGGCCGCAGTAAAACTTTGGGGCATAGCGAATCAATACGCCACATCTACAAGTGATTATAGGATATATAAATACGGCTCACCCACCAATTACACCATATTTGCCGGAAGTGGTGTCTCGGGATATACAGACGGGCAAGGAGCGTCTGCGCAATTTGTGGCCCCCATGGGGATGGTAGCTGATGCAGCAGGAAATTTATATGTTAACGATGCGCACCGGGTTAGAAAGATAAGCAAGACAGGATTGGTAACCACCCTTGCCGGCAACGGCACAGACGGCCATACAGACGGGCAGGGAACAGGGGCAACATTTGGCAACCTATATGGCATAGCCGTTGACCTGGCGGGAAATGTTTATGTAAGCGATAATGAGTATCGTAATATCCGCAAAGTTACTCCAACGGGCGTTGTAACCACACTGGCAGGCGGCGGAACAGCAGGTTTTATAGATGGTGCCGGCAGCACCGCACAATTTTATTATCCAAAAGGGATTGCTGTTGATGCGACGGGCGATGTCTTTGTTAGCGACAGCAATTATAACAATGCTACAGGCCCATATACATCCGTAATACGCATGGTGAACAGTTTAGGAGTAGTCACCACCCTTTTTAACAGCAATAAAGGCAGCCCGATAAGTAATCCTGACGGAATAACATTTTTAGGCAATGGCTTTCTTGTTTGTAATACCGGGCCGGGTGCCGCCAATCAAAATGTGCTGCCGTTAATTTTCGCAGCTAAATAATTTATTAATAAATGACCGTAAGCCTGCAAAAATATAGAATAATCGTAATAATGGCTGTGATAACATTGTTTTGGGGCGATTGCAGAAAAAACAATAACACAACTACAATTACCGGTACCATGCCGGCTATTGTCAGTCTTAGTGTTGCCGGTGCTTTAGCTAATAGCGCAATAAGCATTTATGGCACTAATTTTAGCGCCGTAGTTGCCAACAATACAGTTACTTTTAATGGCATTACAGCCAAAGTTAACTCGGCAAGCGCTACAGAAATTGTAGTTACCGTACCGGCAAATGCAACAACCGGTAAGATCATATTAACTACTAACGGAACAACCCTTGCCTACGCAACAGATTTTAATGTCCTTACGATGACTAAAAGCACCGATTTTAACGGTTTTCAGTCCTTCCGCAATCTTAGCTATATGTCTGCTGATGTAGCGGGAAATGTTTACTGCAGCTTGGGTAGCGATACCATTTATAAAATAACGCCCCTGAGTGTTGTAACGGCTTTTGGCATTATTGGCGCCAATAAAACGGTAGTTGGAGGAACTGCTGCTGATGCGGCGGGTAATATATATGTGGTTGACGAAACAGAATTTAAGATCTGTAAAATAACGCCTGCCGGTGTAGTAAGCACTTTGGCAGGAAACGGGGTTTCGGGATTTGCCGATGGACAAGGGGCGGCAGCACAATTTGTTTCGCCTATCGGTTTGGCTATTGACAAGCAGGGAAACTTATTTGTTACAGACGTTTTCAGGATACGCAAAATTACACCCGCAGGCTTGGTGAGCACGTTGGCAGGAAGCGGCGTTAGCGGCAGCGCAGACGGACAGGGAACAGCGGCATCCTTTGGAACGCTTTATGGGATAGCCATTGATGCCGCCGGCAATATTTTTACATGTGATCAGCATGTGCGTAAAATTACACCTGCCGGTATTACGACCACTTTGCCTGCATTTGATGTGATGTTTGCATTTGGCATTCCTGGTTATGCCGTTGATGCCAGTGATAATATTTACACTTCGGTGTACGATGGGACGCACGATAACCCGGTTACTTATAATAAACTGGGTGTTAGTTTTGTTGCATCGCCGGTGGCTGATTTTTATAGTGCAACTTTTGACTCATCGGGTAGTGTATATTATAGTTATAGCTCCGGCAGTTATCGACCAAATATTATTGCTAAATATATTATTAAGTAGGCCCAAAAGCTAATATGCTCCTGATTTTACTTACAGTTAAATTGTAAGCGATAATTTCCCTTATATTGTCCTCAAATTTCTAACGCATTTAAATGGCAGCAACCGGCAAGTTAGAGCGCAGCTTATCCTTAACCCAGGCCACGGCTATCAACATGATAGATATGGTGGGTATTGGGCCGTTTGTAACGGTATCATTAATAGTTGGTGCCATGAAGGGGCCGCAATGTATACTGGCCTGGCTGCTGGGCGCATTGCTGGCACTTTTAGACGGCTCGGTATGGGCCGAACTTGGCGCGCGCTGGCCGCAGGCGGGCGGCAGCTATGTGTTTTTGCAAAATGTTTACGGCAATAAAAAATTTGGCCGCATGATGTCGTTCCTGTTGGTTTGGCAAACTATTATACAGGCGCCACTGGTGGTGGCAAGCGCATCTATAGGTTTTTCGCAATATTTAACATTTTTATTGCCGTTAACCAGCATTCAGCAAAAATTAATAAGCGGCGGCCTGGTTATTTTGGTAACCGTGTTACTTTACCGCAAAATAAGCAGCATAGGCAAAATCTCTATTTTATTGTGGACCATTACCGGCGGTACTTTCCTATGGTTAATTGGTTCCGGTTTCAGCCATTTTAATATGCACTGGGCTTTTGGTTATAGTAAGGATGCATTTGATTTGACCCCTATATTTTTTGTAGGATTAGGGCAGGCATCTTTAAAAACGGTTTACTCGTACTTAGGCTACTACAATGTCTGCCATTTGGGAGGCGAGATAAAAAATCCCGAACGCAACATTCCGCGCAGTATATTTATTTCGGTAGCGGGCATAGCGGTTTTGTATTTGGGGATGCAGATCATGATTTTGGGTGCTATGCCGTGGCAAAAAATTGCCGGATCGAACTTTGTGGTAAGCGCTTATTTCGAACAAATATATAATCATCAGATAGCACAGGTAGCTACAGGTTTAATTTTAGTAATTGCAGTTGCTTCATTATTTGCGGTGATGTTAGGCTATTCAAGAATACCGTATGCTGCCGCGCTGGATGGTAACTTTTTCCCGGCTTTTGGCAAGCTGCATCCTACCAAAAACTTCCCCTACATATCTTTATTGGTACTGGGTGGGTTCGGATTTGTTTTTAGCCTTTTGTTTAAACTGAGCGATGTGATAACCACTATACTTACTATGCGCATTGTGGTGCAATTTATAGGGCAATCAGCCGGGGTGATGTACTGGCATAAAAAGAAGCCCCATGATATACGTCCTTATAAAATGTGGCTGTATCCTTTACCTGCTGTTATCGGTATTATCATTTGGCTGTTTATCCTGTTTACCAGCAAATGGCAATTCATTGTATTTGCGGCAATAACCATTGCTGCGGGCATCACGGTTTTTTACCTGGTGATGTGGCCGAGGGAGAAAAAGCGGAACGCGGCTATAGCTCAAACAATTTAGCCAATAACCGATACGATTCCATCCTATCATCAAAGTCCTCCGCAATAGTTACAACCACAATTTCGTTTACATCATAATCGGCAGCCAATTGGGTTAGCCGGGCTTTTACTTTTTCGGGTGTTCCGGCTACTACACGCTGGCGGTTATAGCGGATACGGTCCTGCTCTGCAAGGGTATAAACTTCGTTTTTGATGTCGTCGTAACCAATGGGCGTTATGGCAGATCCTCTTTCAAATTGGAGGAAGCGATGATCCATTACCGCTTTATGCTTCATTACCTTTTCTTCATCTTCCGAACAAAATATAAAGATGGCCACGTTAGCTTCGGGCGATTGCAAGTCCTGCGAGGGTTTGAACTTTTGTTTGTAGGCCGCTACATTATCGGGCCCGCCAAACGGGTTTATAAAATGCGCGAACGAAAAACCCATACCAAAGTGCGCGGCAAACAAACCGCTTTGCCCGCTCGAACTTAGCAGCCACATATTGGGCACTGTTTTTACCTGCGGAATGGCGCGTATTCTTGCCTGTATAGTTCCCGGATCGCCGGTATCATGGAAATAGTTTTGCAGATCTATCAATTGCTCCACAAAATCCTGTTCTTTAAACTGGTTTGATGGATTTAATATGGATGCCGTTATCCGATCCGTTCCCGGCGCGCGGCCCATGCCTAAATCTATACGACCAGGAAATAAGGCTTCCAGCATCCGGAAGTTTTCGGCCACTTTTAGGGTGCTGTGGTTGGGCATCATGATACCGCCCGACCCAATGCGCATATTTTTTGTTTGCCCCGCCAAATGCGCTATCAATACTTCGGGAGTTGAACCGGCTAAGCTGCCGGTATTATGATGCTCTGATACCCAAAAACGGGTATAACCCAATGCATCGGTATGTTTGGCTAACGAGATTGTTTCCTGGACGGCTTGTTCGGCATCAACACCTTTTCTTATCGGCGATTGATCAAGTACGCTCAGGCGGATTTTTGTTGTGTCCATATTGTTTATAAACACAAAGGTAGGTATAGGGTTGTAAGGGGTATGTAAAGATTTGCGGGATTACTCACCCCGCCAGCGCTTCGCTGGGCGACCCTCTCTTTGCCTGCGGCAGAAAAAGGGTTTAGAAACTTTACTTACAATAATGCGCCAAGGCGTCAATTGCCGCGCCCGAGCCTAATTGGGCGGCTATGGTAAAATCTTTACAGGCCTCGGCCCGGTTTACTATCTGCGATGCTATTTTTGCAAGCCCACGGTTTACGTATAATTCGGGGTTGGCGGGATTTAGTGCAATACCTAAAGTATAATCAATAATGGCGGCATTAGGATTGTTTAAATTCATATAGGCCAAGCCGCGCATGTTATAGTTTTGCTCGTTGCCGGGGTCGGCACGAAAGGCTTCGTTAAAATCGGCTGTCATTTGTTCCTGGTATACCGGTAAAAAGCTTTCGGCATAAGCGCGGTTGACGTATACTTTTATATTATCCAGGTTTAAAAACAGTACCGAATTATAATTATCAACGGCGCTTTCATAATTTTTTTGTGCCATTTTAAGCGTTGCGATTACAAAAAAAGCTTCATCATCCTTTTCATTAAACTCAAGTCCCCTTTTAATGTCTTTTAGCGCACCATCGTAATCGCCGAGCGCAATTTTATTGCTGCCCCTGTTGCGGTAGGCATCAGACGATGCAGTATCTAACTTTAAGGCAAAATTATAATCTGCTGTTGCACCGTCATTATCTCCCAAATGTTGCTTTGCCACACCCCTGTTCACATAAAAAGAGGCAATAGTAGTATCCCTGGCTATCATCGCATCAAATATTTCCAGTTCCTCTTTATAAAAACCGGCATCGTTCATGGCATCGCCAAGCCGCTTGTATAAATAGTTGTCTTTAATATTGAAACTAACAATGGCATTATAATCCTGCATTGCACCGGCCTTGTCGCCTATTCGCACCCTCCCAACGCTTCTTCTTAAATAAGTTTCTACGTTAACCGGGTTTAATCCCAGCGATATATTATAATCGGCCAAGGCGGCTTTATAAAGCCTTTTATGCATATCTATATCGCCGCGTACAATGTAGGCATAATCATTTTTGGGGTTAGCGGCAACAGCGTGGGCAACATCATCCAGCGCCGAAACTGTATCCTTTAAAGTAACTTCTATATTTGCGCGCGTTAAATAAGCATCACTGTTTTTAGGGTCCAGTTCTATTGCTTTGTCGGCATCGGTTTTGGCATTATCATACAATTTAATACCAAACTTTGCATCAGCTCTATTCTGGTAAGCATCAGAACTATTTGGATTAAGTTCAATGGCTTTGTCAAAGTCTATAATGCCGGCAGGCTTGTCGTTCATATTGCTTTTTACAATACCGCTATAAATATACAGGTCGGCATTGTTGGGATCTGCTTCTATCAGCTTTGCAAAATAATCAATGCCCGCCTGTTTATCGCCGCTGTGGCTTAGCGCATTTGCCAGGTATTTATATACGTTTGGCATATCTTTTTTAAGCCCGATAGTTTTTATATAATCGGCGGCGGCGGCGGGGTAGTCCTTCATATTACCTTCGGCGTTTCCCCGGTAAAATACGGCCTCAACCCGGTTTGGATCAATACTGAGCGAGCGCGTATAATCGGCAATAGCGCCTTTAAAATCGCCGCTGTTGCCCTTTGCATTTGCCCGGTAATAAATCAACTCGGCATCTTTTGGCTGCAATTTATCGGCAATATCATAATCGGCAACGGCGCCTTTAAAATCGCCCAAATTGCTTTTGGCAACGCCGCGATATTCAAATAGCGCGGGATCGTCGGGCGTTATTTTCATCGCCGTGGTAAAGTCTTCTACCGCCCCGGTGTAATCCTGTATGCTAAGCTTTGAATTTGCGCGATAGTGGTACATATCCGCAGTAGGCGCTTTGCTCATGGCGATAGCTTTGGTAAAATCAACTACGGCAGCGGTATCGTTTTTATTGGCGCTGTTGGCGTTACCGCGATATACATAAGCATCTACATTGGCGGCAGATGGATCAAGCGAGAGCGAGATGCCGTAATCTTTAATGGCTGCCGGATAATCCTTCATGGCATTATAGGTATTGGCACGGTAAAAATAAGCTTTGGCGCTTTTGGGGTTTAGTTGTATGGCTTGTGTAAAATCGGCAATGGCGCCTTTATAATCTTCGGCATTTTTTTTGGTATTGCCGCTATCCATCAATGCATCGGCAGTTTGCGCAAAGCAGTATATGGGTAAAAGGAAAAGTATAATCAGCAGGTTGATCTTCATAATTAGCCTTTAAATTCCTTTAAACGGTTTAATATTTAATGATATGGACGCGCTTGACCCTGCGCCCGTATTGCGACCGGCAACAAATGTACCGGCTGTTACAAACATCGCCACCCGCCGGGTAAATGCATAGCCATAACTTACCGATGCCTGGGTGAACGAGAAATTTTTATTTAAAGCCTGGTTTGCCGACACCGATGTAAAACTACTGGTTGAATAAAAGCCGCCCAATGAAAAGTTAACCGATTGTTTAAGCCTTCTATCCAGTGTTAAACCAAAAGTGGCGCCATACCGGTTTTGCACCGGCCCCTGGTTGCCGTAGTATTGCCTTATACCATCCTCGAAATTAAAAAAGAAATGGTCGCCCAATAGGGTGCCGCTGCCCGAAAATGCAGCCTTAATCTCGGTGCCTTTTTCGGCGTAGCCCAAATTAAGATCGGTATACAAGGGGGTTATAAAAGTGCCCTGTAAGCTAAAATAATACAAATAATTAAAATTAAGCACGCACCATTTGATGCCGGTTTCTAAGTCTGTTGGCCCCGATGCCGTTTGCTTAAAGCCAACCTGGTGATAATCATTCATTACATAGGGTAACGAGGCTATAAACGAAAAATGTTTACTGATACCGTATTCGGCAAATACGGAGTAGGATATGGAGGTAAACTGCCCGTTTTGCTGGAACGGCGATTTACGCCGCAACGAATCCCAGCCCTGGTTGGCAAAGAAATAAGTTGCCGATGACGATATAGACAAACTGCCGGGCCGCACAGGGAAACCGCCTGCATAGCCTTTACTTTGCACTATCATAAAAAGCATTACCGGGGCAAGTAAATACTTTATTAAGAACTTGTTTAACGTCATACCAGGTTATTCGTAATTAATATAGTGCAAAAGTATCCATCATCCACCGGGCCTCATAAGTTGGGAAAGTTTTACCCACCTCATGTGCCAGGTCCTTAAATACCAATATCTTTTTTTCGCCGGTAA
>Ga0206816_1122_pt1 | contig 19822 bp, 20 predicted proteins | sample Alteio_BWOrgCont_88_FD_152866 | JGI IMG/M metagenome (GOLD analysis project Ga0206816, IMG submission 152866) | Enriched cells from forest soil in Barre Woods Harvard Forest LTER site, Petersham, Massachusetts, United States -... | ecosystem: Environmental > Terrestrial > Soil > Temperate forest >... | reverse complement strand
GATGTGAGTATTGACCAGGGTGGCTGCTTTGAAACATCCGAAGTAACCAACCATACCCACCCGGTTTTTAGGAAATATGATGTGATACATTATTGTGTGCCCAATATCGCCTCGCGTGTTGCCCGCACAGCAACTTATGCCTTGACTAATATTTTCGCCCCCATCCTTTTAGATATTGGCGAACAGGGGGGCATGAAAAACCTCATCTGGCAAAAATCAGGTATTCGGCTGCTATTAAGATGGAGGTTGCGCCCACAATTTCGCTCATGGCACGGATAACAGTCAGGCAACCGCCTTCGTCCAATAAATGTTCAAAGCAAAGAGCGGTAATATTTTTCTTCATCAACGACTGCAAACAACTGGCTTTTAGCGTTGAGAGTTGTAACGTTGATATTAATATCTGGCCCGGCTTCATCAGTTCAATTTCCTCTTGTGTTGGCGGGGCTATTTTGATGATGATATCCGCTTCGTAAACCTTTTTGGTATCAAAAACAATTTGGGCACCTTGCTCGCTGTAATCTTTATCCAAAAAATTGGCAGCCTTACCGGCGTTGCTTTCCAACATTACTTCGTGGCCGTTATTAACCAGTAAAGCTACAGATAACGGCGTTAAAGGGATACGGTTTTCCTGGAACGAGACCTCTTTTGGTATGCCAATATAAAGTTTGTTTTTTTTTGTTTTTATCTCCAGCATCGACTCCTGCGGCTGCATCATTGCCTGTTTGGCTATGTCCGAAAATCCACTTAATTTCCCTGAACTCATCTTGATTTATTATGGAAGATGAAGGTACGGAAAAACTGCGGGGATATTAAAATTTTTCTAACGCTATTGCTCTTGACCCATCCGCCGACACCGAGATCCGGATTTTGACAAAATGTTCTGGCAGCTGATCGGGTATTTTCTCGGGCCATTCAATAAAACAATAATTGCCTGAGTAAAAATATTCCTCACAACCAATATCCAATGCCTCAGTTTGGTTTTTAAGCCGGTAAAAGTCGAAATGATATATCTTATTCGGCCCGGCGTATTCGTTAACGATAGAAAATGTGGGGCTGGTTATGTTGTCGTCAGACCCTAAAGCTTTGCAGAGTGATTTAATTAATGTGGTTTTACCTGCGCCCATCTCGCCGTAAAAAAGGAAGATGCGATTAGATCCTGCTAAGTCGATAATGCTTTTGGCAATATCTGCATTATCTGCCGGCAAGCGGCTGGTTATTTCATAAAGGCGGGAGCTCATTATAAATAAGGTTTAATCCATCAATATTAACAAACGATTTATCGGATGTAACCAAGGGAATGTCGAGATAAATGGCTGTTGCAGCAATTATCGCATCGGGTAATTTTAGCTTTCTTTGAGATCGTATTCTAATAATTATTTCTTTTATGGCCGGGATATAATCTAACACCACTTGTTTGGACAAGAAGTTTTGAATGTCTATTAGTTCTTCTTTATAAAAATCGCGGCCAGATATTAATTCAAGTTCTGAAATAAAGGAAAATACCGGGTTAAAATCGTAGAAATATTTTTCTGTCTCTTTGTGTCCAAGTAGAAAATAAATCGCAATATTGGTATCAATAATTATTCTATTTCCACTCATTACGCCACTTTTTTTGTAGTTTAAGTGGATCAATATCGCGTTTTAAAACGCCAAAAAAAGGTTGTAACTGTTCAATTCGTTTTTTAGACAATTCTTTTTCAACCGCCTGTAACTGCTTTATTATTTTTTCGGGCGAGTCGGTATTTTTTATAGTAACAACCATATCCAAAATTAAACAAAACTTTTTAATATTTACTTCGGCCCGTAAGTTACGATCGGTATTATCATTTCCTCTAATGAAATACCGCCATGCTGGAAGGTCTCATTGTAAAAATTAACAAAGTGGTTATAGTTATTCGGGTAAACAAAATAAGTGTCTTCCTTGGCAAACACAAAACTTGAGCTTATATGCAGCTTTGGCAACATCGCATCATGCGGATTGCGCACATGGAAAACATCTTTAGCGTTAAAATTCAGGTTGCGGCCCTGTTTGTAGCGCAGGTTGGTATTAGTGTTGCGGTCGCCAATTATTTTGCTTGGGTTTTTAACCCGGATGGTGCCGTGGTCGGTAGTTATTACTACGCGAACTTGCTTTTGCGATAAGAATTTTAACAGGTCAAACAACGGCGAGTGTTCAAACCACGAAAGTGTTAAGGAACGATAAGCGGCATCGTCACTTGCCAATTCGCGTATCATTTGCATATCGGTACGGGCGTGCGACAGCATATCCACAAAGTTGTACACAATAACGTTGAGGTCATTTTTCAGCAGGTTACTTACCGAATCATTAAGCGCGCGGCCCTCATCCAGATTCAGTATCTTATTGTACGAGTGTTTGCAATCCTTGCGCAACACACGTTGTATATGGTCTGAAAGGAAATTCGACTCAAATAAATTTTTTCCACCCTCATCCTCATCATTCTGCCACATTTCCGGGTAGCGCTTTTCCATATCCAGAGGCATCAGGCCCGAGAAGATAGAATTACGGGCGTATTGTGTGGCCGTTGGTAAAATACTGTAATAAGTATCTTCTTCTTCCAGTCTAAAATATTCAGATATAAGCGGGTTAATGATCTTAAATTGATCATACCTTAAATTATCAATCAGGATAAAGAAAACCGGCATGTTGGCATCCAGTTTCGGGAACACCTTCTTTTTAAACAGCTGCGGCGAACTTGTTGGCGCGGTGTCCGGGTTTTTTACCCAATCAATATAATTACGCTCTACAAACTTGCAGAACTGTACATTGGCTTCGGCTTTTTGCAGCGTCAATATCTCGTGCATCCCATTATCCTGCAATTGTTGCAGCTCCAGCTCCCAATAGATCAGTTTTCGGTAAACATCCACCCATTCCTGGTGATCCAGGTTATCATTCAGGATGATACCCAAATTTCTAAAATCCTGCTGGTAAGCCATGGTTGTTTTTTGGGTAACCAGGCGCTTGTTCTCTGTCAATTTTTTTATGGTGAGCAGTATTTGTTTGGGATGAACGGGTTTGATGAGGTAATCATCAATTTTAGACCCAATAGCATCTTCCATCAAATACTCTTCCTCACTTTTGGTGATCATCACAATAGGTACATCGTTATTGATGTTTTTTATTTGCGATAGGGTTTCAAGCCCGGTTAGGCCGGGCATGTTTTCATCTAAAAAAACAAGGTCGAAATAATTGTTTTTGAACGTTTCAACAGCATCATTGCCGTTGGTTACTGTGGTAACTTTGTAGCCTTTTTCGTTTAAAAAAAGTATATGCGGTTTTAACAGATCGATTTCATCATCGGCCCATAATATGGTGGTCTCTTGCATCGTATATTATTTATATGTCTGACCTTGGATTTAACGGGATTAATAAAGGCATCAAGTCAAATCCTATAAATCATAGTTCAAACAGTGTAGTCATAACCTCAAAGGACGGCTTTTGTTATTAACAATAAAGGTAATTAACAAAAATTAACAAATAGAAGACAGATATATTTTCTTAATTTAACACTTTTGCACAACGTGCGTAACATATTGAATAAGAAGAAAATTATAAACGACCCTGTTTATGGGTTTATCAGCATTCCAACCGATTTGGTGTTCGACCTGCTTGAACATCCTTACGTGCAGCGATTACGATACATCAAACAACTGGGCATGACCCATTTGGTTTATCCCGGCGCATTGCATACCCGTTTTCATCATGCCCTCGGCGCAATGCACCTGATGAGCACGGCTATTGAAACGCTATGCAGCAAGGGCATCGATATTACCAAAGACGAACAGGAGGCGCTAATAATCGCAATATTATTGCATGATATTGGCCACGGCCCATTCTCCCACGCGTTGGAACATACCATTGTTGACGGCATATCGCACGAGGATGTGTCTATGTTATTAATGGATAAGCTAAACATTCAATTTAATGGCAAGCTAACTACCGCCATCAATATATTTAATGGCACCTACCCCAAACGGTTTTTACACGAACTGGTATCGAGCCAGTTAGATATGGACAGGCTTGATTACCTGAACCGGGATAGCTTTTTTACCGGTGTATCTGAGGGGGTTATCAGTTCAGACCGTATCATTAAGATGCTGAATGTTAAGGACGACCATATTGTGGTGGAAGTAAAAGGCATTTATTCGATAGAAAAGTTTTTAATTGCCCGGCGGTTAATGTATTGGCAGGTTTACCTGCATAAAACCGTAATAGCTGCCGAATACATGCTGGTGAAAATATTAAAACGCAGTCGCCAACTTACTTTAGCAGGAAAAGACCTGTTTGCAACGCCCGCATTAAACCACTTTTTAAAAACCAGCGTTAGTAAGGAAGCATTTATAAATGAGGGCCATCATATAGAAACATTTACCAAACTGGATGACACCGATATTTTGTCGGCAGTAAAGGTCTGGGCGGATGATGATGATTATGTTTTGTCAAGGTTATGCCGCGATTTTGTGCATCGCCAATTGTATCATGTAGATATTACCAACGAGGCGCCAGACAGGCAATTTATTAACCGCTTGATTGATAAAGCCGCATTAAAATATGGTATAACAAAAGAAGATGCTGAATATTTTGCTTTTGACGATACGATTGTGAACAACGCCTATAAGGCCGGCGATGGTTACATCCGTATTTTGATGAAGGATGGCAGCGTACAAGACATTACCGCCGCCAGTGATAACTCTAACCTGTCAGCATTAGCAAAAACAGTAAAAAAATATATACTTTGTTATAGTAAGGATTTGGTGTAAAAAGTTAAACGTTGTACGTGTTACGTTATACGTTTAGAAGAGTAATTCCGAATATTTATTACGTATAATGTAACACGTACAACTTATAACATTAACCATTAAATTTGCCCGATGCAGTTTAACGCCCAGGATATAGCTTTTATACTTAACGGAACGGTTGAAGGCGATCCATTAGTTATGGTTAACCAATTAGCCAAGATAGAGGAGGGGCAAGATGGCTCGCTATCGTTCCTGTCTAATCCAAAATACGAGCCTTACCTGTATACAACAAACGCCTCTGTCATTATTGTAAATAATGATCTTAAATTGGCCGAGCCGGTAAAAGCTACTTTAATACGAGTTGAAAATGCGTACAGCGCGTTTACCGTTCTACTCGAAAAATACAATACCATCAAACTGCATAAAACCGGTATTGAGCAACCTTGTTTCATACACCCATCGGCGCAAATTGGCGAGGATGTTTATATCGGCGCGTTTGCCTACATAGGGCCTGATGTTAAAATAGGTAACAATAGCAAGGTTTATCCCAATACTTATATTGGCGATAACGTAACCATAGGCGAAAATACCACGTTATTTGCAGGTGTAAAGGTTTATTTTGACTGTGTGCTGGGCAATAATGTAATTGTACATTCGGGAGCTATAATCGGCAGTGATGGCTTTGGTTTTGCGCCAAATGCCGATGGCACCTATAATAAAATAAGCCAGATAGGAAACGTTATTTTAGAGGATAACGTAGAAGTAGGCTCTAATACAACCATTGACCGCGCTACGATGGGATCGACCATTATACATAAAGGGGCAAAACTGGATAATCTACTACAGATTGCGCATAATGTTGAGATTGGCGCTAATACCGTAATAGCTGCTCAAACCGGAATATCGGGTAGCACTAAAGTGGGTGACAATTGCGTTATTGGCGGACAGGTAGGCATGGTGGGGCATATAAGTGTGGCGCGTGGAAGCCAGATAATGGCCAAGTCGGGCATAAATAAGAATATTGTAGAGGAAGGCAAAAAATGGGGCGGAATTCCATTTTTTACCAACTATATGGAAAATTTACGCGTGGAATCGGCAGTAACCCATTTGCCCGCATTAGAAAAAAGAGTATTGGAATTAGAAAAAATAATTACTGAATTGAAGAGCGCTCATTAGTTTATCGGTTCATTAGTTCATTGGTTTTAGTGAACTATTTACAAATGAACGATTGCACAAATGAGCGAATGAACAATATATAATGAATATAAAACAACGTACTATTAAAGCGCCGGTCTCCGTTTCCGGCTCGGGCTTACATACGGGCGAAAAGGTGACCATGACCTTTAATCCGGCTTCCGAAAATCATGGATTTAAATTCAGGCGGATCGATATAGAGGGGATGCCGGTAATTGATGCCGATGTAGATAACGTAACTGACACTTCGCGCGGTACCACTATTTCGCAAAACGGCGCGAGCGTAAGCACTATCGAGCATGTTTTAGCAGCATTGGTTGGTTTAGAAATTGATAATGTACTGATTGATATGGACGGGCCTGAAACGCCCATTATGGACGGCAGCTCGATACAGTTTGTTGATGCGATTGAAAAGGTTGGGTTTCTTGACCAGGAAGCCGATAGAGAATATTACCATATACCCTATAACATTCATTATTCTGAAGCCGACAGGAAAGTGGAAATGGTGGCCATGCCGTTGGATGATGATTACCGTTTTACGTGTATGGTTGATTATAACTCGCAGGTGTTGGGCAGTCAACACGCCAGTATATCGTCTATAACCGAATTTATAAAGGAAATAGCCTCCTGCCGTACATTTTGTTTTTTGCATGAGCTGGAAATGCTGTTAAAGCACGACCTGATAAAAGGTGGCGACCTTAACAATGCCATTGTAGTGGTTGATAAAGATGTTGATGATGATGAACTTGCACATTTAGCAAAACTATTTAATCGCAAGGATATTAAAGTTGCTCCGCAAGGCATATTGAATAATATTGAACTACGCCACCAAAACGAACCGGCAAGGCATAAGCTTTTAGATATGATTGGTGACCTGGCTTTAGTTGGCGTTCCGCTTCGGGGGCATATTATGGCAGCCAGGCCGGGCCACGCGGCTAATGTAGCGTTTGCCAAAAAGATAAAAATGCTGATAAAAAAGGAACGCAGCCGCAAGCATTTTAAGGTTTACGACCCTAACATGACACCGGTTTACGATACCGTACAGATCATGAACATATTGCCGCACCGCCAGCCCATGCTGATGATAGATAAGGTGCTTGAGCTTACAAAAAGCTACGTAGTAGGCTTAAAGAATGTAACGATGAATGAGGACGTTTTTATGGGGCACTTTCCCGGAACACCTCTTTTCCCAGGCGTATTGCAAATTGAGGCAATGGCACAAACCGGCGGCATACTGGTGTTAAATACTGTGCCCGATCCGGAAAATTATATTACCTTGTTTTTGAAAATAGAAAACGCGCGGTTTAAAGACAAGGTTGTTCCCGGCGATACCCTGATTTTTCATTGTAGTTTAATGGCACCCATCCGGCGCGGCATTGCGCAAATGAAAGGCATTGGCATGGTGGGTGCCCGTGTAGTTGTTGAGGCCGAGTTAATGGCACAAATTGTTAAAAAAACGAAAACTGAAGAAGTATGATCCAGCCGTTAGCATACATACACCCCCAGGCCAAAATAGCCGACAATGTGGTAATTGAACCATTTGTGACTATTCATAAAGATGTAGAAATTGGCGAGGGCTCGTGGATAGGGTCCAACTCGGTAATTATGGACGGCGCGCGTATTGGTAAAAACTGCAGGATATTTCCTGGCGCTGTTGTTTCGGCACCGCCACAGGATTTGAAATATAAAGGCGAACCAAGCACCGTAACCGTTGGCGACAACACCGTTATCCGCGAATGCGTAACCCTTAACCGTGGCACTGCGCTGGATAAAAACACAACCACCATCGGCAGTAATTGCCTGTTGATGGCTTATGTACACGTGGCGCATGATTGCGTTATCGGCGATAATGTGATCATTGCAAATGCAGTACAATTAGCCGGGCATATAAACATCTATGACTACGCTTTTATAGGCGGCCACTCTGCCGTTCATCAATTTGTGGAGATAGGCGCGCATAGTATGGTGTCGGGCGGATCGCTGGTGCGCAAAGATGTGCCGCCTTATACAAAAGCGGGCCGCGAGCCTTTGTCGTATATCGGCATAAACTCGGTTGGCCTGCGCCGCCGCGGATATACCGCGACAACAATTAACGAGATACAAGAGATTTATCGCATCATATTCCTCAAAAAATACAATATCACCAAAGCGCTTGATATTATTGAGGCCGAATTTAACCCGACTGTTGAGCGCGATGAGATCATCAATTTTGTGCAGAACTCGCAGCGCGGTATTATGAAGGGATTTGGCAATAGTTAAATGCAGTTGGCAGTTGAAAGTTTGCAGCTGGCAAACCGATGACTGCAAACTGCCTACCGGAAACTGCAAACTAACATGAAAATCACCCTCGAAAACATTGGTCGTCGCTTTAACCGCGACTGGATATTCAAGGGGGTAGACTATTCATTTGTACAGTGCGAAACTTACGCGGTATTAGGGCCAAACGGTTCGGGTAAATCCACTTTATTGCAGGTATTGAATGGCAGCCTTACACCCTCTTCGGGCAAACTCAGTTATTTTTATGGGGATAACGAAGTGGAAGCTGAAGATGTGTTTCAGCATTTAAGCCTTGCCGCGCCTTATCTGGAACTGATAGAAGAGTTCACTTTGAGTGAGGTTATAGATTTTCACTTCAAATTTAAACCATATAAAGCTGGAATGGACACGGGTGCGGTAATTGAATTGCTTAATATGCAAGGCAGTAAGAATAAACCCATCCGCTACTTTTCATCGGGCATGAAACAACGACTTAAGCTGGCGCTGGCCTTTTGCTCTGACACGCCCATGCTGATGCTTGATGAACCTACGTCCAATTTAGATTCGCAAGGCGTGGAATGGTATTTAGGATTAGTCCAACAATTCGCTGCGGGCCGCCTTACTATCATTTGCTCTAACCAGGAGCATGAGTATAGTTTTTGCGGGAAGCGATTGAATATTTCTGATTATAAGGGTTCATAGTTAATGGATCTTAATTCATCGTAGTGATGGCTTTTAGTGACCCATGAACTATCAACCATTTGCTTCTTTGAGACTAACTCCCTAAGTTTGCGCCTCAATATAATTGTTATGTCTAAAGCATCCGAAATTAAGAATGGCAACATACTTCGCTTTAATGGCGAATTACTACAAGTAGAAGAATTTTTGCATCGTACACCCGGCAATTTGCGTGCTTTTTACCAGGCCCGTATGCGCAACGTAAAAAGCGGCAAGCTGGTTGAATACCGTTTCCGTACCGACGAAGACGTAACCATTGCCCGCGTGGAAACCAATGATTATCAATATTTATACGAAGAAGGCGACTCGTTAGTGGTTATGGACAACACTACCTTCGATCAGCACAATGTACCAAAAGCATTGTTTGGCCCTGCCGTTAAATTTTTAAAAGAGGGCATGAACGTTATCGTAGCTTTTGAAAGCGAAGAACCCATTATGGGCCAGATCCCGGGCTCTGCCGAGTTGGAAATAACTTATACCGAACCCGCTGTTAAAGGCGATACTTCAAGCGGTGCCATGAAAAAAGCCACCGTTGAAACCGGCGCCGAAATTAATGTGCCGCTATTTGTTAATATTGGCGACAAGGTGAAAGTTGATACCGCAAGCGGCAGCTATGTAGAACGGGTTAAAGGGTAGCCCCCCAACCTCCTAAAGGGGGAGTTTTTGAGTAGCATTATTTGCGCCTTCTGTTTGGGGGCTTTTCTTTTTTAACAACCTTGTCATTGCGAGATGCAGCAGGGGTTGAGCGCGTTGGGGCGGCGTGGCAACCCCGTCGCAAGGTTAACAAAGCGACGAGGTTGCTTCAACCGCTCTTTCCCCTCGCACTACCCTTGTTTCGCAATGACAGGCGGGTTAATAATTCCTATCTTTACAATATGGAACCCGTAAACGTTGATTCTAAAATCTTGATAGAAATTGTACGGACCAAAATGCCTTTTGGTAAATACAAAGGCACCTTAATTGCCGACCTGCCTGTGTATTATTTAGAATGGCTGCACAACAAAGGCTTCCCGCCGGGCAAGCTGGGCATGATGCTGGGCAGCGTTTACGAGATAAAAATTAACGGGCTAAATTCTATTTTAACGCTGGTGAGGAAATCGTTGGCGGCAAAGACGTAACAATTTCTTAAATGAAGTCTATTTTAAACACGCTGCATAAACATCCAGCGTTGACCTTCCAAATCTTCGGCGCGGTACCGTGTGCCCGGGCCCCCGGTTTCAATTTCTGATAAAATGACGGCCCCTTTTGCTTTGGCGTTTTTGAAATGATTTTCGATATCGTCTACATAAACCAACACGCCATTTATGATATAAGGCGATGTATACGCTGCGGCAATTCCCTCATAAATCTCACGATTATGTGCCGGGCTTTGATAATGAGGCGTTGGCGTAGCCAGCATAATAATGCTATTGCCCATTGCTATTTCGCCATGCGTTAACCTGCCGTTATCATCCAGCCATTTTTCTCTTTCTTCGAAACCAAATGTATCGCATAGCCAGTCAATTGCCTCGGCGCCTTTTTCGTATGAAAGCATTGGAATAATTTGTTGGTCCATTTTATATTATGATTAAAATCTTCTTAATATCAGCAAAACACCGGCTATTATAAACGCGATGCCATAAAGCATCAGCCTGAAATTCCAGCCGGGACAGCCGGGTTTTCGGTATGTCAATCGGTTTACCTGGGCCTTTACAAAGTAGATGCCTATAATTAAACAAAATATGCCGCCGACTAAGGGTAAGTTTTCCATGTTGATTATTGGGTGTCATCCTGAGCCTGTTGAAGGATGTGCGTAAAGGCCTTTGCCCGCATACTCTTCGACAGGCCAGAGTGACAGCGCTCTTTTAATTGTTAAAACGCCATCTCCAACAACACCGGGCAATGGTCAGAATGTTTGGCTTCGGGGAGTATGGCCACACGTTTAATGTTTTCTTCCAGTTCCTTGCTCGCCATGGCGTAATCAATGCGCCAGCCCAGGTTCTTGGCGCGGGCATTAAAGCGGAAGCTCCACCATGTATAATTATGCGGCTCTTTATTTAAATGCCGGAAGGTATCTACAAAACCCGACTCGATAAAGTTCTCCATCCATTCGCGTTCCTCGGGCAAAAAGCCGGATGAGTTGGCGTTTGATTTTGGGTTATGAATATCAATAGGGCGGTGGCAAATATTATAATCGCCGCAAATAATTAAGCGCGGATGCTCTACTTTTAATAATGTAAGATATTTACCAAACTCATCTAAAAAGCGAAATTTAAATATCTGCCTGTCCTCTCCGCTCGAGCCTGACGGAAAATAAACACTCATTACCGACACCTCGTCAAAATCGACGCGAATACAGCGCCCTTCGCGGTCAAAATCGCCAATGCCGCAGCCGTATTCAACATGGTTAGGTAGGCGCTTGGTAAATATCGCAGTGCCGCTATAGCCTTTCTTTTCTGCCGGGAACCAGTAATGCTGATAGCCCAGGGCATCTACCAGGTGCAGGTCGGTTAGTACATCCGGCGTGGCTTTAATTTCCTGCAAGCAAACCACATCTGCATCAGTAGCCTGTAGCCAGGCCAGCCAGTTTTTATTGATGGCAGAGCGGATGCCGTTTACGTTATAGGTGATTATCTTCATTTTTTTTATTTCAGATTTCGGATGTTCGATTTCGAATTTGTATACCCGATATTTATGATTTGCCGACGAAATTATCAATTTTAAATTGGCTGTAAATCTAAAATAAATCCGAAATCGAACATCCGAAATCCGACATTATTTTAGTTCTAATATTTTATCTAATCTCCTGCACTCGCGCCTGTTCAATAATTCTACCGTCATTGGCACATCGTTTAACGGGCGGTCTCTTTTATCTTTCTTTACATCGGCAATCCTGTCAACCATATCCAGCCCAAATACTACTTCGCCATAAACCGTATAGGTTTGGTCGAGTTGCGGTGTGCCACCCACCGAACGGTAATACTCCCTTTCAGATTCAGGTATCTTGCGGCCCTTTAACCGGCCTGCTATTAGTTTATCCAGGTCCTCGTCGGTTAAACGTTTTCCCTCTACAATATAAAACTGCGATGCGCTTGATGCCATTGCCGGATTGTTATCCCTTGCGGCGGCTAATACGCCACGTTTATGAAACAGGCTGTCTCTAAACTCTGCCGGGATGGTATATTTCAAATCTCCATTGCCTAATGCCTCGCCGGGTTTCGCATTTTTTGAATTCGGGTCGCCACCCTGTATCATAAAGTTTTGTATCACGCGGTGAAAAAGAGTGCCGTTATAAAAACCCTGTTTAGTTAGCTTTATAAAATTATCGCGGTGCCTGGGTGTTTCATTGTATAACCGGATAATGCAAGTGCCATAAGCTGTTTTGATGCGCACATAGTAATTTTTTGGCTTGCTAAATGCAGTAACAGCTATTAATAACAGGATTAGGGTAAAGACCTTTTTCATATTATGGGTTGAGTTTATATCGCTTCCATCTCCTCAAAATAGTCAATAATTAATGATTTTAGAACCATTTCCTGTTCTAATAAAGTGTAGTTGGGTACCGTTTTTACCAGTTTCCAATGCGGCCAGCCATCCTGGTCAAGGCCCTCCAGTTCATAGAACCCCATCATACTGAACAGCTTACAATTGGCGATATGCATCAACTCCTCCTTTTGGCGTTTACTGAACTTTTTTGGCCCCTGCCCCAACTCTTGTACACCAATCAGAAACAGCATTACCTTAATATCGGGCTTTTCGTTATCAAACTCACTCGCTATGCGCTCCTGTAGCGCTGTCCACTTTAAATTTATTTGTGCCGGGGTCATATAGGCAAATATATCATTAGTTAATGGATGATAGCTGATAGTTCATCGTATTTTGATTGCCGGTTAAAAATCTATTATATATTAAAACACACAATATTGTTACAATCGGGGCGTTTTTTTAACAGTTTATTAACTAATTTTACACTGCATTACCATTAATGCAACTGACTCGGTTTTGAAAAAAAATAAATATACCATTTTCCGCGCCTGGATATTGCTGATTTGCTTTGTAGCGGGCCAATATATGGTGTATATGCACCAACACAATATCCTTCGAAAAAGCGCGGGCAGCATCAGCATTTCAAAAAACCAGCCGAAGCCAACCACAACCGTACAGGAAAAATGTTATTTGTGCGATGCCATGCATAATACCACTATGGTAATTGCACACCATGCTTACTACTTCCCGGTTATAGTACAAAGCCGTGTTTATAAAACCGGCGATTATAATTTTATAAGTATCGCGCTCATACATTCCGCCGGGCGCGCTCCCCCTGTGGCTTCTTTTTCCTGCTAAGTAACGCCCGGAAGCGTTATGATTTATTAGAAAATCATTTTTAGCGTTTTAATCCCAAACAAGAATAATAATTGATCCGTTTTTGAAACAGGTGTGCTTAATGCCATTCCTGCTTCATCTTAATAAATTATCTTTATGAAACTCAAACTATTTAGTTTACTATATATTATAAGCATGGCTATATTATCACAAACAGCCATAGCCGCTTCACACATCGATCCACCGACGGGGACTATAACAGGAACCGTAACCGATAAGGAAAGCAAATCGCCAATGCCCGGTGTAACCGTGTCTATTCCCGATAGGAAAATATCAACAACAACCAATATTGACGGGAAATATACTTTAAGTAACATTCCTAACGGCGTTTACCTGGTACAGTTTACCTTTATAGGGTACGGCGCCCTAACCCGCAGCATCGATTTTTCGAAATCAGGTATAGTTGATATACAAATGCAACCCTCGTCTATTGAAACCAGCGAAGTAATTATTACCGGTGTTAGTAAAGCCACCGAACTAAAACGCAACCCGGTACCCATGGTGGCTGTTAGCAAGGAGTTTTTAGAAGAACGTTCGGCATCGGGTAATGTGATTGACGAGATAGCCAATTTGCCGGGTATAAGTGCGGTTACCACCGGCCCAAACATTTCCAAGCCGTTTATACACGGGTTGGGCTATAACCGGGTTATTACGCTGATGGACGGCATACGCCAGGAAGGCCAGCAATGGGGTGATGAGCACGGTATTGAAGTAGACCAAAATTCTATAGACCGTGTAGAGGTGATTAAGGGTCCGGCCAGCTTAACTTATGGTTCTGATGCCATTGGCGGTGTAGTAAATTTGATCTCGCCGGCACCTGTTCCCGAAGGTAAAATATTAGGTTCTGTGCAAGGGATTTACGGCACTAATAACGGTTTATATAATGGGTCGTTCCGCTTGCAGGGTAATACCGGGGCGTGGACATGGGGTACTATTCTTTCGGCCAAAGGCGCGGAAGATTACCAGAACCAGCATGATGGCCGCGTGTGGGCAACCAACTTTGATGAAAAGGATGCAAGAGTAAACCTCGGGCTTAACAAATCATGGGGCTACTCACACTTTAACGCTTCGTTATTTGACGATTTGCAGGCAATTCCTGATGGTAGCCGTGATTCAATCACCCGTAAATTTACCAAACAAATTACCGAGGCTGATTTATTCAGACCCATTGTATCCAACGCCGAGTTAAACTCTTATGCCATACCTGTTTTGCACCAGCACGTTCAGTTATACCGCATCTATAACAACAGTAATTTTAATTTATGGGGTGGTAACCTGATCTTGAACTTAGGCTATCAGTACAGCCATAGAAGAGAGTTTACACACCCTACAGATGCAACTATACCGGGCTTAAACCTTGAACTAACTACTTATACTTATGATGTTAAGTACGACTTTAATATAGCCAATACTATCGAAACCACTATTGGTGTAAATGGCATGTACCAAAGCAATGTTTTAGGTTATAGTACAGATTTCCCTATTCCGGCCTATCACCAGTTTGATATTGGCCCGTTTATAGCAGTTAAAAAAACCTTTGGCAAGCTTGATCTTTCGGGCGGTATAAGGGATGACAGCCGCACCTTTAACGGGCAGGCGGCTTATGTAAATAACAGCACCACTTACCCTACGCTTTATACGGGCCCTAACCCAACCGGGACAGCGGGTATTACCCAACAGTTTCCGGCGCTGAATAAAGTATTTACGGGTACATCCGGAAGTTTTGGCGCGACATACAACATTTCTGACGAGTTTTTGATGAAAGGCAATATAGCCCGGGGTTTCAGAGCGCCAAGTATTGCTGAGTTATCGGCCAATGGGCCCGATCCCGGTTCGCAGATATACCACGTAGGGAACAGCAGCTTTAAGCCGGAGTTTAGCACACAGGAAGATGTTGGCGCGTTTTTAACCCTGCCAAATGTCTCGGCAAGTGTGGAGCTGTTTACTAATAATATTCAGAACTATATTTTCCAGCAACAAATACTGGATGCAAGCGGTAACCCCGAACGCGTAGACGCTGATGGGACGCCGGATGCCAATGGTCAATATAGTAAATTTACCTACGTACAAAGTCATGCGCGTATACAGGGCGGCGAGCTAAGTTTAGATATCCATCCGGCAAAATGGTTGCATTTTGAAAATGCTATGTCATTAACTTATGGTACAAATTTAGGTAACGGCGGCAAGGTGCCCGATAGCTTAAAATACCTGCCGTTTATACCGCCATTGCATACCCACTCTGAGTTGCGCGGAAACTTTGCCAAAACTTATGGCAGCTTCAAGGGCCTATATGCATTTGTAGGGTTTGACCATTATAGCGCGCAGGATAAGTTTTTTGCAGCTTACGGAACAGAAACCTATACAGCGGGGTACAACCTGTTAAGCGCAGGCTTTGGCGGCAATATCATCAACAAAGCGGGCAATACGGTAATGAGCATATTTATTGAAGGCACTAACCTGGGTAATGTTAATTACCAATCAAACATGAGCCGGTTAAAATATTTCGACAACCCAAATCCAGGGCCAGGCGTGACACAACCCGGTATTTTTAACATGGGGCGCAATGTAAGCTTTAAGGTAATTGTCCCTTTTGATGCATCGCCACGCGCGAAACCGGTTACCGGTTCGTAAAAAACAATTTATGGGCCCTGTTTGATTAACAGGGCCCATATTATTACAAGTAAATTTTTTTAAGCTCCTGTTTTGTTATCCATGAAAATCGATAGTTGTCATTTTTCTGTATGACTTGGCTGTTTGGCCATAGGCCCTCTTAACAAACTTATTCAAGTGGCTTTCATCTGTAAATCCCATTTCGATAGCAATTTCTGAGATAGTAAGATCACTGTAACGTAATCTTGTTTCTACCAGGTTTAATTTGTACCGGTTGATATAGGTTTTGAGTGTAAGCCCGGTTTGCATTTTAAAATAACGGTTCAGATGATCCGGGGTTTTATGGAAATGCGTTGACAAGTTTTCTATTTTAAGCAGTTCCTTGTGATAAATATGCTGTTGTATATAGGTGGTTACTTCATGGACGATGCTTTTAATACCCGCAGTCTTCAATTCACCGGCTATGTTTTCCTGTATTAGCCTCGCGATAATGTTTAATAGTAGAAAAACGATGTTTTGAATAATAATACCGCTATAAATCCGGGACTGCTCCTTTTCCCTAATCAACTGCATAATCAGTGCATCGGTCAATGCTGCTTCTTGCGGGTCCATGTCAATATACCCTTTCAGGCTTTGGTGATTGTGAAAGATATATTCCAGGCTTACAAAAAACTCTGCGATCTCTGCCCGATCTGTTTCCCGGTGGTGACGTTTTGAAAAAAGCCCTTTTGTAAAATCAATGATGCAACACCTGGTATTTGCTATAGTTTTAAAGCTATGCGCATCTTCGGGCGTAAGCAGAAATAAGTTGCCTTTCGCGTAAGGATAATGGTTATTGTTAATGGTATGAACACCGGCGCCTTCCAATATGTAGAGCAACTCAAAATAATGGTGACGATGCGGTGTAAGAACAGAAGACCCTATTTTACGTAAAGTAATCTCTATATCCCTAAAAAATTCCATGCGCTAAACTACCGAAAAAGAACGGTTTTTTACCTGTTTTTATTTTGATCAAACAGATAGTTTTACACCTATAGTTCAAGCAATATGCAAATGAGTACAACTATCTCGAAATATGACGTTAACCAGTTCAATGATATTGTACTAAACCGAAGAAGTATTTATCCCCGGCAATACGAAAAAGGAAGGGCGGTACCTGATGAAGTGATCTGGCAGATACTGGAGAACGCAAACCGCGCCCCTAACCACAAGCAGACGGAACCCTGGCGGTTCAAGGTTTTTTCGGGTGAGGGCCGCCGGTATTTCGCCGAACTGCAAGCCGGCATTTACCAGGAATATGCAGGGGAGGATTATAGTGAGGGCCGCTATCAAAAACTATTGGAATATCCGCTACTGGCCTCCCATGTAATTTCTATTGGTATGCGCAGAAATGAGGTCGGCGGGTTGCCAGAAAACGAGGAAATGGCCGCAGTAGCCTGCGCGGTAGAAAATATGTTTCTTTCTGTGACCGCTTACGGTTTAGGCTCTTATTGGACCACCGCCGGAATCACCTACTTTGAACAATCAAAAGCTTATTTTGACCTTGGTGAGAAAGACAAATTGATGGGTTTCTTTTACATTGGTTATGTCGCCATCCCGTTTAAACAGCTTTCCAGGCGAAACCCTATCCAGGCCAAGGTTGACTGGATCAATGAATATAAAAGCAACAACCTGTTTTCCGGTTCGGTGCCCGTTCAAACCAATAGGGTTAAGGTAAGCGATGCCTTAAAGGCACATGATCATGAAAGCCAGGCCCGGTGGGTGGTGATGTTGACTGTAATAACGATGATCCTCGAAATCATTATTGGTTATTACAGCAATTCGATGGCGTTGACCGCCGAGGGCTGGCACATGTCAACCCATGTTTTTGCAATCGGGTTAACCTGGTCGGCATATTTCTTTACCCGTAAATATTCCCAATCACAAAAGATATCTTTTCAAAGTGAGCGGTTACTGTCGTTATCCGGTTTTACAAGTGCCATTGTTTTACAAATTATCGCCGTTATTATGGCGATCGAGTCTATTAGCCGCTTAATTAATCCGTTGCCTATAAAATTCGGTGAAGCCATTATTGTTGCTTTTATTGGTTTGGTTGTTAATACGGTTAGCGCTTTGCTATTAAAACATGACCATGACCACCAGGATGATAACATACGTGCGGCTTACCTGCACGTTTTAGCCGATGGATTAACCAGCCTGACCGCCATTCTTGCGCTGACCATCGGCTTATTTTTCCATTTGTATTGGCTGGACGCGTTGAGTGGTATTATTGGAAGCATAGTAATTATAATCTGGGCGGTACAACTCATTAAGGGGTCGGCTGGTAAATTGATTGATTTTAAAAAAGCAGTCTGAGCTATTTAATACCCCTGACGCTCAAAATGGCCGGTTGTGCTTATAAATTGAAAAAGTGATGGTTTTAGAGACTGAAAAAAAACTGACCAATAGAAATATTAATCCAACTGCCATGCGGCTGTTGGTGCTGGATTTCCTATTGAAACAAAATTCGGCCATTCGTTTAACGGACATTGAAAAAGGCATGGAGCCCGCTGACCGCACGACTATTTATCGCAGTCTGAAAACTTTTGAAGCAAAAGGATTAGTCCATAGCATTGATGACGGAACAGGCTTTACAAAATACGCGCTATGCCCGGAAGCCTGCGTTGCAGGCGAGCATAATGATTTGCATGTTCACTTTTATTGCGTCCGTTGCAAAGAAACTTTTTGCATACCAGATTCGAAAATACCGGATATTTCGCTTTCTGCTAAATTCCGCCTTTTTGAAGTGAACCTGGTTGTCAAAGGAATTTGCGATCGTTGTCCTGACTAATGCAACGGCGTTGCATTGTTTTTATATATTACTTTGCAGCATAAATAAAAAAAAACAAAAATGGATACTGGTCCGAGTAGAAAACATCAAATGTTACACACCTCCCGCTAAAATGCTGGGCCGCTTAACTACGCAGTCCTGTTCAGCCGGGACAAATTATTATTGTCATGCGTAAAAAAGAGAAAAGGGATTTTCTATTTTCCCAACAGCAAACGATACCTACCGTTAAAAACTTTAACCGGGGCGATTCTTTAAGATCAGTAATCAGTTTTTCCCTTACGAGGCATTTTCTTATTGCCGGAAATTTCTTGTTATGCCAAACTCATTCTGAATATGAGTACTGCCTGGAATGTGGTTAACTGTCTTTTTATGTTGACAACTAAAGACCACTCCATTAAATAACAATGATTTACAGGCAAATATCATGAATGCACTAAAAAAAATATCTAAAATAAATAATGGCCATTCAAAATCTGCATACGGGTTTGATGAGGCTGCTGTTATACTGCTCCGCAACGTGTCTACCCAGGACCATCAGTCCTTTTACACCACGCTGGAAAGTAATGAACAAGGATTAACTAAAGCCGAAGCCGCTAATAAACGCGGAGCATTTGGCCCAAACGAAATACAGCATGAGAAGGCCCCCGCGTGGTATGTACAGTTGTTCCAGGCATTTTTGAATCCTTTTATTGCAGTATTGATAATACTGGCCTCCGTTTCTTTTGTAATGGATGTATTAATGGCTGCGCCGGGCGACCAAGATTACAAAACCGTCATTGTAGTTAGTGTTATGGTCATGCTAAGTTCATTGCTGCGTTTCTGGCAGGAATACGCCAGTAACCGTGCTGCGGAAGAGCTAAAAAGCATGGTCAAAACAACCGCGACCGTGCTTCGGCAGGAAAAAGGCAAATTCGAGATCAATATTGCGGAGCTTGTTCCCGGTGATATTGTTTTTTTGAGCGCCGGCGATATGATACCCGCCGACTGCCGTGTTATTCAATCTAAAGACTTGTTTGTGAGCCAGGCGATGCTGACCGGCGAATCGCTGCCCGTTGAAAAAAGAGAGGCGATCAT
>Ga0206816_1121_pt1 | contig 19987 bp, 21 predicted proteins | sample Alteio_BWOrgCont_88_FD_152866 | JGI IMG/M metagenome (GOLD analysis project Ga0206816, IMG submission 152866) | Enriched cells from forest soil in Barre Woods Harvard Forest LTER site, Petersham, Massachusetts, United States -... | ecosystem: Environmental > Terrestrial > Soil > Temperate forest >... | reverse complement strand
GATATTCAGCATGACACCGCTGCCGAGAGTCAATCCGCCCGTTACCGCGATGAGGTCGGAGGATGTTCCAAGATCAAAATCGAGATTCGTTCCATTCCCAATGCTTAATCCGCCGTTCAAGTGAAGCGTGCCGGCATTGCCGAAATTGTTATTTGCTCCACTCACATTCACGCCGGGAGCGATGTGTGCGACGTTCGGGCCGGATGCGGCTGCAGTAATGACCGTCCCCGAGATGATGCCATTGCCGGACAAAGTGGCAGGCGCGCCATAGCCGGGAGTCACGTTCACAGGGCTTGCGAGCGATCCGGTGATTGCCAGGTTGCCATTGGCGGCCGTCACTGCCCCGGTGAGTGTGCTTGTGCCGGAAAGGGTGAATGTGCCGGTTCCAACCATTGCCAGATTACCCGGGCCAATAATGCTCCCGGCGAAGGTGGTGCTTGTATTATTGCCACCAGTATCCAATGTAACCCCGGAATTCAGGTTAACGCTGGTAGTCGGATCACTGCTGCTCAGCGAACCGATGGTCTGGGTGACCGCGCCCGGCGCCGCGGTTAAAGTCAGGTTGGCCATGTCGAGGCCGTAGCTGTTTCCCACCCGCTGGGTTATGTAAATCAGCAGATACTCCCCGGAACTGCCTGAGAGAGTGTAATTGTTCAATGAGGTGTACCCCCCCGACCCGGCGGTCAATCCGGTGCCGCTATCGAGTATGAAGTTCGTAGCCAGGCTGTTTATCATGCTTGGGCTGCCGGCGGAATGCCCGTTCGCGGTATAGAGCGAGGAAAAAGATTCCGTGGAAGGAGCCACATAGAACGCCAATGCATTCGCGCCGTTTGCCGCACCGAAAGAAACTGAGGCCACATCGTAAGTTTGACCCAGATTGATCAGGATAAAGTCGGGTTGCGCCGGGCTCCCTCCGTTTGCGCCCACCTGATAAGTGCCGGGCGCACCCGTTCCATTTGCTCCCGTCGCTTGTCCGCCGGTTGCCAGATCCACAGGGTTATTGTGCCAGTCGCTACTGCTCTGCCAGTTGCTTGCGGAAGTGGACAGCGAGATCGGTGCGCCGGCATTGGCAAAGAGGAGCTTTGCGCCCCCGGAAAGGCTGTAAGCCGAATTGGAACCGCTGGTCGCTCCACTGTTAACCGTCATCGTCCCGCCGGTCACCGACGTCGCGCCGGTGTAGGTATTCGTACCGGAGAGCGTGGTAATACCGCTGGAAGTGAGCCTTGATCCGCCCGCGACTGACCCCGCTGCGTTTTCTGTGAATGTCGCCCCGCCAGCCACGGTAATCGCCGTTCCGGCACCCGTTCCAAGCGTCCCGCCAAGAACCAGGGTGCCCGCATTGATGTTCGTCGCGCCTGTATAGGTGCTTGCCCCACTGAATGTATTCGTCCCCGTTCCAACCATGGTGATTGCCACCGTGCCGGAGCCACTTGCCCCGTTCTGGATGTCGCCGGCAAATGTGGCGCTCCCATTATTAGCCCCCAGCGCCAAGGTACCGCTCGAGTTGGCCAGCGTATTGGTCACGGTGCTGGAAGCGCTGCTGGAAGTTAAGTCATTGAAGTACTCAGTGTTCCCGTTCAGATCCAAAAGTGTCGAACTCCCCATGCTCACGTTACCCGTGAAATAGATCTGGTTGCTGCCGGAGCCCGCAAACTGAAGGGTACCGCTGTTGAGGGCCACGCCACCGGCCCCAATCGCATGCACCGTCGCGCTGCTGGTCTTCCCAAGGACTGTCACCGAGTTGGCATTCACGGTCCATTGAAGACCCGTATTGTCCGTGGTGCCGCCAAAGGTAAATGTGCCGCTGGAATTCTCCGCGACGTTTGCACCGCCGCCGGCTGTGCCGCCCAATACCGACCCGTTAAAAATGTAATTGCTGTTGCTGGTGTTGTAAAAATTTATACCGCCCGAAAAGGTGAGATTCTGGGTGTCATCAAAACCGGCGCCGGTGATCGTGAAAAAAGCACCCGTGCCGACGATGAAACCACCGCTGAAAGTGTTGAGAAGATTTGCGTTGACCGTACCCATTTGATTTCCGCCCCCGGCATTCAAAGTCATCGTGCCGGTGACATTGCCCAGCTGCGTGTTCGTAAATCCAATCTGCAATTGGGTTTCATTCACCGTCAGGTTGCCTGCTCCGCTGAAGGAACCGTTCATGGTGATGCCTCCCCCGGTGGCGGCAGTGCTCCATGTTTGGTTCCCGTTAAGTGCCACGTTGTTGTTAAAAGTGAGCCCGCCGGCCGTGCCCGTGGAGACCCCGCCCGTGCCAATGGTGAGAGTGTTGGCCCCCCCAACCCCCGAACCGCCGCTGGAATAGATGGAAACGGAGCCGGTCTGGGAGTTGGCGACTTGAATCCCGAGGACGGACTCGCTCGCATTGAGATTCACGGTTTGAGCCGCGGTGACTCCCGCGTTGCTGAACACGGCGGTGTTGCTGGAGGTGGGCACGGAGTTCGGGGTCCAGTCATTGACATTGGTCCAATCGGTTCCAACGCCCGTCCAACTCAAAGACTGGGCATGCAGTGCGGCGCCGGGGACCGCAAGGCATAAAAGCGACAGGGCGCACAGGAGTTTGAAAATGGACGCGCGCTTGGAACAACCTAGGGGCAGGGATGTTTTCATAAAACGGGGATGATTGATTTTGACGCGGAATGTTACCGCTATACATTCGAATGTTTATTACAATAAAAGATACCGGTCAACAAATATTTTTATACTTTTGCATTATCCAGAGTATTACACCGGAAAAATCGGAATTATTGCGAAGCATGTGACCGCACCACTTTCTCGGACGAATGAGCCGAAAAAATCCCTATTCGGATTGCACGCCGATGCCCACACAAATCGAAGGCGCAGGTATCGGTAACATTTTAAGATTGACGCCAATTGTTAGTTCGATTTTCGTCAAGCCTGCTGCCGTTCGTGGGCCTTATGCAAAACACCATGGCACCGTTAATTGTCGCTCGCTGCACGGGGAGGAATATCCAGCTATCGGATTGACCCGTTCAAAGCGATCATGCTAGCTGATACTTCAATTTCAATGCGCTCCACGATGGATGATGTTGCCAGGGAATGCGGTCTCTCAAAGATGACCGTGTCCCGCGTTTTTCAGGGCTACCCCGGGGTCAGCGCGGCAACACGTGAAAAAGTATTGAGCGCAGCCAAACGTTTGGAATACGAGCCGAATGTGCTCGCTCAAAATTTGAATTCCAACAGGGCCGGCTACATAGGCGTTGCGACGCCGTTTGAGGGGCTTCTTGGCTCCCATTATTTTTCGCAACTGCTCCAGGGTTTCGGCAACGTCATGAAGGATACCGGATTCGACTTTGCATTGTTTGATACCTTGGCCGAGTCATTCAACGATCCCGGGAAGCTCGCAAAACTTTATCGTCAGCGCAAAGTCGACGGACTGTTTGTCGTTGCCCCGCACATGCAGGACGATTTCATCGACACATTGAGCGATCTTCGGGTGCCGCTCATTGTGATCGGGGAAAATATTTCCAGTAAGACGGTTTGCTCATTCGCGTGTAACGATAAACAGGGAATCTCACTTCTATGTTCGCATCTATTGGCACTGGGGCACAGCCGCGTGGCTTTTATAGGCGGACCTCAGGATCTTGCTTCTGCGAGCAGTCGCAGGGATTCGTACAGGGATTTCTTGAAAAAACGCCGTGTCAAAGTCCCGGATTGGTATGTGCAACCCGGCGCATACGACATCCAATCCGGTCGCGAGGCGGGAATTTTTTTACTGAATTCCAAACCGCGTCCCACCGCGATCATAGCCGCCAATGACCTGATGGCATTCGGAGTGATGGAAAGCGCTCGAATGCTGAACTTGCAGATTCCGGAAGACATTTCCATCTGCGGTTTCGATGATATTCCCGCTTCATCCCAATACTGGCCTCCGCTCACCACGGTGCATCAGCCTGTGAAAGAGATGGGTGAGCAGGGAGCGAGATTGCTTTTGGATTCTCTGAAAAGAGACAAAATCCCCCGGGGACAAACCGAAATTGAAGTGACCCTGGTCGTAAGGCAAACCACGGCTGCGCCGCGGAAATAGTCACTGCGGGAATGCATATTTCAGCGGCTGGGACTTCACTCCACTCCGTAACAGCCTCTGATTTGGCGCCGAAAGAGGGCCGGAAAAACTCCCAGCGCCGATATATTGATGAATACCGCACGAATATTGTACCCTGTGCGGCAGTCCAATAATTAAAAGGAGAAAGCATACCATGAAATTTCGCCTATCCATAATGTTCGCCGCACTGCTCTGCGCAGGCGGATTCATGCCCCCGGTCGCACGGGCGGATTCGGATGACTACCGGAGCCGGCCTCGTGTTGCTTGGGCGCCCCGGCATTTTATCTGGGTTCACCATCACAGGGTGTTCTGGGTACCCGGCCATCCCACGATAGTCAGGGATACATCCGACTAGAGGTGGGAGGTGAGGAGCCGCAGGGAGACCTCTTGAGGTTTCCCCGGCGAGGAGGTGTGAATTTGCTATTGCAAGAAGGTGCGAATTCGCACTATTCTGGCCGTGCATAAATGTTCACAAAACCGTGGCGGCTCACTTCGCCCGTTTCCCTTCCACTACAATGAAAAAATACTGGTTTCCCATTGTCGCCATCGCGTTCGCCATGGCTTCCCATTCGCTCCACGCCGGCGCGTCACCCACACCGGATTTCAAACCAAAAGCTGATGTGATTGATTCCGTCAGCGCCACATCAATCTCCGTCAAGCACAGCAAGATCGATCAAGGCACCAAGCCCGGCGGCAAGGGCGCGAAATATGAGGCGATCACGAAAACCTACGCGATCACCAAGTTCACGCAGGTCTCCATCGACGGCCTCACTGCCACCGTGGACAAATTGCAAAAGGGAATGAAGGTGACCGTCCATTCGGAAGCTTCCGGCGAGGCGACGGGCGATCCGACCAACGGCGGCACGGCCACCGAGATCATTGCGCGCACGAAATAATTCAGCGCGCGCGGGTGTAACGCCCCATCAACGTGCCCGCCGCAAGCACATGCCCCTCGATCGCGCGGTCCACCGCCTTGCGCTCCGCGCTGGCCACCAGAGCGGGGACGGCATCGAGCGCGTAGATCCGGAAATAATAGCGGTGCGTCCCCGTGGGCGGGCACGGACCGCCGTAGTTGTTCCTGCCGAAATCGTTCATTCCCTGCACCGCGCCCTCGGGCACGCTGCCCACGGGGATTTCCTTCAAGTCCGGCTTCAGGTTCCACATCAGCCAGTGCGTGAACGTGCCGCGCGGCGCATCGGGATCATCCACGATCAGCAGGAGGCTTTTCGCCCCGGGCGGCGTCCCGCCGATCTTCAGGTCCGGGCTCAGGTTTTTCCCGTCGCACGTGAAACGCGCCGGGATGCCGCCGCCCTCGATAAAACTGGAACTCATGATAGTCATATGCGCTTCCTTTCCGGCCGCCTGGCCGATTGCTGTGCCCACCGGCATCCCTGCGAGTGCTACGGAAACCGCAATGCATCCCCATGTTTTCCCACGTTCCGCCAGGGCGCTCATCACCCGAAGCATACGCCCGCGTTCGTCCGCATGCAACAGCGGGCGATTCGCAGTAATTGCCTTAATTTGAATTTACTCGGATTGATGCGGCTGGTTTAAAACCGACGAGAGCAGTTTTTTATTTACGCGCAGTTCAAACCGCTTTTTCCCGCCCTTCACGTTACCTATGCACAATTTTACCTGTGTGCCATTTGGAAGTCTGTAAAGCTCCAGCAATTCCTGCCAGACTGACACCAATGCTGTTTTTTGCTCCGTATAGCCTGCGCTAATTATTGAAGATGATATTAAAACGTAGGTGACGCCCAACGCCCTGCATACCACAGGGAGTTTTTCTTTTTTAGGGTCTCTGCCATGATCATGCGTAATTACGATCCATTTATCATTCTCTTGAAGGGGTTTTAGCCATTCACTGTCCTTCGTTCCACGACCGTACTCATCCAGAACATGGCAAGTTTCCAAGTCGGGGTAATCGCTTGCAAAAAACTCCTTAATCTCCCTCGAAAGTCTGCGGCTGCAACACTCATCAAAGTAGAGTTGCATGGAACATCAGTCACGCCGCTAAACCCAATTCGTTGCTCCAATACCGATAGGCAGCGTCAACCGCATCTTCGCTAACGTCATAAAGATGAGCGGCGCGATCTATGCTTCCCTCTGCTATTGCAGCCCTGTAAAGTGTTTCTGCCGTGTAACCGTTTTCTTTTACGATGGGTTCTCCGAATTGAATCTTGGGATTCAAGATGATCTCTTGATTCTTGAACTGATAAGCCCTGTAAATGTAAGCCATTCCATTAGCATCGAAATCTAAATCAGCCATGTATCTTTCAATGCATGGTTTGAAAGATTGCTGCCCCACTGCACGGCCAGTAATTTGAACGGGACTGTTTTCGCGCGGTAGAAAAATGTGTAAATCTCGCCCAATTAGCACCGTTTTGTGGCTTTGGTGAGCGAACGGATAATCAATACCGTATCTGCTTTTTGCATTTTTGACGGCCTCGCGGATTCTTTGAAGCGGAACATCATAATCTACACGTAAGGAACGAATGGCTACCGCTTCAATGAGGTCTAAAAAGGTCAGCGCCTTAAATTCTTCGGATTTAATTTCCGCGCCCCTGATCGGCGGATGAGTTCCTGCGCCTGCGAACCAGTATCGTAAGGTGTTCGGGTGAATTTTTGCATATCTCGCCGCCTCGGGAATGGAATATACCCCGATACCTTTTGTCGCAGCGGAAGCAAGACTTATCATGATGATTTGATTTGTTTCATGTATGCAGTCAAAGCGGATTCGACAAGACCGGAAAAATTCCCCTCTGAAAGTTTCCTGGTGATGCCGTGCAGCGTTTTGTCAATCGTGATTGAGATTCGCACTTTATTAGCACCGCGTGGACGCCCGGCACCGACACGCGCACCACCCCTGTTTGAAATTTGTATTACTTTTTTCACTGACATGCTAATTGAATTTAGTACTATTTAAATCAAAAGCAAGGATTATTTATGGCGAATAAATACCAACCGAAAAGAAAATCACCGCTACGGCAAGGAAACCAGCATCCGCGCTACCGGGCGGTCATACGTCGGGAATGGCGAGTCTCAATATGTGACTGTGCTGGAAGTACCTCCCGTTGATTCAGCGCACACGGCTGTCCAGATTGCGATTGCTGCCAAGGCGCGAATTTAGAATATTACTTCAATGGATCGGGAACTCCCCCTTACTTTGAAACTCTCATTCAGACTTTGGCTCTCGTGGTATTGGCGTCATTGTCTTATTTCACTCACCATCATTGCAATCCTCCTCCCCTTTGTCATTTTCTTGGGGATGCCATCTTGGCTCAAATCTCAAAATGGACGTATTTTTCTCCTTGTAGTGGATTTCATAAGCGGATTTGTAATTTCCTTTGTCACTTTCGTATGGTTTCTAGGTGCAAATTTCCGCGATGTTCGCATCGTCATTCAGTCAAGGAAGTCCAATACGGAAGCGCCGCAGCAGCAAACAGGGAAACCAACCGGTTTTGATTACTAGAAGTGGTTTCAAAAGTCTCTGAATAAGAGGAAGAATTAAAATCGATGGGAGCGTGATTTTACGCTGGTACTTTTAGCGGCGATAGTGTGCAAAGATCGGGATGCGAGACACGACATTGCTCAGCGACGCACAATGGGAACAGATCCAGCCGTTATTGCCGCGACGTGGTGGCTTTGGCAGACCGCGCGCGGATGATCGCTCGGTGCTTGAAGGCATCCTCTGGGTACTGCGCAGCGGAGCGCGCTGGCGGGACCTCCCCAAGCAATACCCCAGCGCGAGCACCTGCTGGCGCAGGCTGCGCGACTGGGAAGAGGAAGACATCTGGCTTAACATCTGGCGCCTGTTCCTTTGCGAACTCGATGCGCAGGGCAAACTCAACTGGAGTGAAGTGTTCATGGACGGCAGCTTCGCCCCGGCCAAAAAAGGGGGCTCTGCGTGGGTAAAACCAAACGTGGAAAAGGTACAAAGTGGATGGTGGTGGCAGACGGCGCGGGTGTTCCTTTGGGAGGCAGACTCTTTAGCGCATCGCCCGCGGAAATCATCCTCGCCCCGGAAACGCTCGCCGCAGTGAAAGTGCCGCGTCCGGGTGCGGGCCGTCCACGCACCCGCCCACAACGCCTGATCGTGGATCGCGCCTATGACTGCGCGCGCTTCCGCTTCCAACTCGCCGCAAGGGGCATCGAGTTGATCTGTCCCCATCGCTCCAACCGACGCACGATCCTTCAAGACGGACGCCCCTTGCGCCGCTACCGCAAGCGATGGAAGATGGAGCGCACTTTCGCCCACCTGGGTAACTTCCGAAGACTCCTGGTCCGCCACGAACGTCTCATCCAACTTTACCAAGGCTTCTTTCATCTCGCCTGCCTCATCTTAACCCTCAGACACTTTTGAAACTGCTTCTAGAACTTCAAATTAGGACACTACCCGATTCGCTGCATCGCGGCCCCCGCATCAAACGGCTTGTTTTTTCCCACGGCTTGCCAAAATATCATCCCCGCCCCCGCGGCGAACGCCGTTGGGATTCCATCCCCATCCCCATGATCTCCTCAAAACTCCGCCTCATCATCGAGGGCGCCTGCATGGTCCTCGCGGGTGTGATCTGCCTCGGCGCCTCGGCGCATGCCTTTTTCCAATCGCAACATTTCCTCCGCACCGCCGTCCACGTGAACGCCTGGGTGATGCGGCTCAACGAGGGATACGATGGAAGCAATTATTCCAGGACCGTCTATTACCCCGCCTTTGTGTTTGAAGATGCCAAATGGCACAGGGTGGAGGCCTATCCGCACATCATGGTGCCCGCGAACTCCTTGAAACGGGGCGACCAGGCGCCGCTCATTTACGCCCCGGATCACCCATGGGATGCAAAACCGTACGCCTTCCGCGATTTCTGGATGCGCCCGGTCATTTATTGCGGCGTCGGCGTCGTGTTCCTCGGTCTCGGCCTCGGCGCGCTCTGCCGCGCAAAATCGGAATAAGCGCTACTCCGGGGGCGGAGTCTTCAATTTCAACGGGCCGAGGATTTCCGCGGCGATGTCGCGCCCGTTCACGCTCAGGCACGCCGGGGGCACATCCGCGCCGTTCACGCGGCGCCACGCGATTTTTCCCTTCTGCAGATCGAGGGCCGCCTCGAGCTTTGTCCCGCCCGCCTGCACGGACGCGGCGCATTGCCGCTCATCGCGGGCGAGCCCGATCTTCAACCCGGCCACGCGCTTCACGAAATCCTGGAATTGCGCGTCCGTTTCACATTGTTCAGCGCATGCAAACACCCCCGCCACGATGGGGGCTCCCTTCAACTCCGCCGCGGCACCCTTGTAATGGTACGCCACCAGCCGGGCCGCGCCCCATTCGTTGCCGTCATATTTCACCGCAAACGACGCCTGCTGCCCGCCCGCGCCGTCCGCCGTGAAAATGCGGAATGCCGCCGCCGATTTTCCCTCGCGCACAAATACCGTCGAGCCGGCCGTCACCGCCTTTTCAAATGGCGCGGATACATCGAGCCTTTCCCCGTCGGGATAAATGCCGTCCGCGCGCACGGGGAGGATGATGTTCGTCGCGAGGCTCGCGCAGGCGCCCGACTTCATGTCCGGGGAAAGGTCGAGCAGCGCGAGGATGGTTCCTTTCTCCTGCACGGCGGCGATGATGTCCTTGATGTGCCGCGGCTTGTCGTGCCCGCTTTTGTCCTTCTCGAGTTTCTTGCCGTACGGCGCGTCGCTCGTATCCGGCACCACGGAGCAGACCGGCATTTTCTTCGCGGTGGCAAACTCGACGCTGATCTGGTTGTCCTGCGGCCCGTAGTAACAACTCGCGCTGCCGATCGCGAACCCGGGCGTGATGTAATTGTACCGGTCCCGCCCCTCCTCCGCGCCGAACCGCTGCCGCACCACGCGCTCGGGGATCCGCGCCAGGTCCAGGATCGCGGATGCGGGATGGTAATCGCCCGGCATGATCGCGTTCAGCCACACGCCGCCGAAGTAATCGCGCCCCGCCAGCGCGGGCGACAGCCCCTCGAGGTAGAAGTGGTGCTGGATTGTCCCCTGCTGGTAAAGGAAATCGTAGCTCCGGCTGTGCGGCCCGCCCGGCGAATCGCGCCCCGCAAAATAATTCGCCGCAAGGTCGCTCCATAAATAATCCAGCCCCGCCTTTGCCAGCGCCTTCGTCTCCGCGTCGGGAGCATGGAGCCACACGTTTTCGAGGTCGGTGAACTGCACCACCGCGTACGTGGGGCTGTCGTACTCGTTGTTCCCGTGCGCGCGGGTCCACGCAAGCCAGCGGTCGAGCGCATCCTTCCCCTCCGCGACCGGCGCGGGATCATTGGCCAGTTCGCCGAGCATGATCAGGTTCCCCAGCTTCATCAGGAAAATGTTCCCGTACGTCACCGGCACCTTGTGGCGGCGGATTCCCTCGATCGCCGCCTTGAGGTGCGGCAGCGCCTCCGCCTTGAATTCCGGCGAAAGCCTTTCGCCGTATCGCAGCATCGCCGGCGCGAGAAACGACATCGTGAACTCGATCGAATTCGGGTCCTTGATCTCGGGGTGCCCCTTTTTCCACGGCACCGTGCCGTAGCCGGGCGACTTCGGGTCCATGTCCTGCATCGCGAACATCTCCCGGAAATACGCCTCAGCGCGCTTCGGGTCGCCGCCCAGCGCGAGGACGCACAGCCCGGCGTTTGTGAGCGCCCGCGCATCCGGCTCCGGGTTGGGACGCGCCATTTCCCTGTCGAAATTCGCCACGCCCAGCTCCATCTGCGCCCGGAGCGCCGTGATGCGCGCCGGCTGGTCCTGCGCACTCGCCCGGCAACCCGCCAGCACGGCGCAAAGCAGCGCCGTTTGCAAAATCATCCGCCCCGTGCGCCACTCCCCGGATCGCGCCGCAAGGCCTGCCGCTGCAAAACCTGCTCCCCGGGCATCCATTGTTTTACTTTGTATAATATACAGGTGCCGCCCGCCGTTTCACTTCTTCGGGAACAGCTTTTGGAAGAATCCGCCTTTTTTCGACGGCTTGTTTTTCGCCGTTTCCGTGCAGCGCCACACCATGTCCACGAACTGGTTTCTCCCGTTCATCGTCACCGTCGACTTCAACGTCCCCGGCTGGCCCCCGAGGTCAATGCACAGGTTCCAGATCCCGTCCTCGGGCGGCGAGATGTGCACGGGGAACGATTTCGCCCAGCCGCCATACGAGTTGAACTTCAGTTCGTTCGAGTAATAATAGTAGTTGTTCTCGTCCAGGAGACGCACATTCGCCGGTTTGTCGAGGCTGACCTCCACGATGTCATCCGGCCCGATTTTCATCTCGGAAAAGAGGTAATTCATATCACTGGTTGAAAGTGAAGCATTGGGGATATTTGGGTTCGCATTCTGCCCCGGTGGCAAATGGAACAGTTAAAATCTAACGCACAGGGCGCGGGGAGTCGAGCCAAAAAATGGAGCGGCCTCCCCGGATGCTGCAATTATGACACCACAAATTCGTCATGAAAATGTCACGAAGACCGCTTTTACAGAGTGAATTTTGTATCAGACCGGCACTTGACATTTGCGTGCATGACGCTATACTGTTGCTCTGCTTTCAGATACCCTAATATCGGAAGTTATATTTTTATCCTATTTTCGATATATGCACAACGAACTTGAAGACTTCATCCGCAATTCGATCCGCTACGGCATTATCGCCGTGGTCGTCCTAGCCGGCACCTATGAAGGCTACAAATTCTCCATCCAGCATTACTTCAAATCCAAACCGGTTGAGCACCTCCATATGGCGAAGGTGACCGATGCTGGATACCGCGATTTACGCCCCCAGGTAGCCGATTCCAGCGATGCTGGATCCGGCCGATAACACGCAGTTTATCCCCCCCACGCCCCGGCTGGTGGCAGACATTCGCCGCCAGCCGCGGTGCTTTTCATCACTCCCTCAGCAACTGGCGGATCAGCGCCTCGGTGTTGTCGATCGCATTGAGGATGCGCAGGTTTCCCTTGCGGTCCACGAGCCATACGGTGGGCAGCGAGTTGATCCCCAGCGAGCGCGCCACCGGGCCTTCCCATCCCTTCCCGTCGAAGGACACGGGATAATTGATCGTGTATTTGCCAAGCAGCCCGGTGAGGCTCTCCCGGCTTTTGTCGAGGCTCACGCCCACCACCTGGAACTCCGCGGGGCTGAATGCCTCCGCGATCCGCTTCACCTCGCCCAGCCCCGCCACCGAGGGTGACGACCAGTTCGCGAAGAAATAGACCAGCACCACTTTCCCGCGGTAATCCGCGACATCCACCGGGGTGCCCTGCACGGAATCAAATTTCAATTCCAGGGGTTTCCCCAGCATGTCGAGCCGCTTGAAATCGTCGTTGATACGCTGCTTGAGCTCGTCATCCGCGTACCGGAGCGCCTCGGAGAGCAGCTCGCGTTTTACTTTCGGATCGGGATCGTAAAGCGTGGCCGCCTCGGCGTAGAGCACGCCGTTGCGCGGATCGGCCGGAAACTGTTTTTGGAAACTGCGGATGCCCGACATGAGCGCATCGCGCTGCGTGGCATCGGGCCGCGGCACCTGGTGCATATAGAGCGTGATGCGCGCATACGCGACATCCGCCTGCTTCCCCGGCGGCAGCGTGCGGTCCGCCGCGAGCGTGTCGAGGATTTTGACCGACTCCTCGTACGCCTTCGGCTTCGCCTCCAGTTCGCCGCGCACCGCCAGCAGATGCGAGAGCCGCAGCCGCGCCTCCACCTGGTGCGCGTCGCCGGGGTAGGCCGCGATGTAAGCGCGCAGGGCCTGCTCCTGCTTGTCAAAAAAGGCGATCATCAACTGGTGGGCCACGTCGCGCGTCGGCGCGTTCCCCTCCGGGCCTGCGTCCATCGCCAGGATCGCCTTCCAGTCCCCGGCCGCATCGGCCCGCGCGCGGAGCGGAAGCGCCACGCAAGCCAGCAGCACCGCGGCGGCCAGCGCGCGCGGAAACAGGCTGCGGATTCTCGGGAAATTCATCTGGGGGAAAATGAGGACTGTGCTTCGGTGCGCCGGCGGGATTGCCAGATGCCGTACAACCCGCAGGCGCGCCTTTTATTGCGGGTAAAAAAGCGCGCGGGCTGCCTACACCTGCGGAGTCGTCGTGGTCGGCGGGTTCTCAGCGGGTTTCGGGGCCGATGCTGCCGTTGGGGCGGCGGCTCCCGGGGGAAGGTATTCCTGCTTGTTCGGCGCGGGCTGCGCCGTCACTTCATTGGCGGGTTTCGTCAATTCCTTCTCGATCTCGTCCTTCGCCTTGTTGAATTCGCGCACAGCGGCGCCCATCCCCTTGGCAAGTTCCGGCAGCTTCTTTGCGCCAAAAAGCAGCAGCGCAATGAGGAAAATCCAGATCATGTCCGGAGGTGAGAATGAGGCTAACGTGTTCATCACTCCATTTAACTACCACCAAATCCGGATGGTTGCAAAGAAAAGGATGGGGGAGGGAATTTAGGAAGTAAAATTTAGGATTCAGGAAGTGAAGAACCCCGCGCGTGAATTCAGAGGACTTCCTAAGCCGGGCGAAGCGAGACAAGCTGCCCCTTTACAATCTGAAATTTGAAATCTGAAATCTGAAATTTACTTGAGGCGGTACACGATCCGCGCCTTGTTCAAATCGTAGGGCGACATCTCCAGCTTCACCCGGTCGCCCGTCGTGAGGCGGATGAACCGCTGCCGCATCTTGCCCGAAATGTGGGCCAGCACCTCGTGCTGGTTGTCCAGCGCCACGCGGAACATGGTCCCCGCGAGCACGGAAACGATTTTACCTTCAACTTCGATCACGTCGTTTGCGTTTGCCATGAGGATGAGCGGGTGTCCGGGGGTGTTTTTGTTCTTTGAAAAAATGAAGCGAGGCCCGGCGTTGAAGCGCGGGCCTCGCTTCGGTTGAATTTCGAAACGGATTAGCGGCGTGAGCCGGAGTAGCCACCGCGGCCACCACCACCACTGCCACCACCGAAGCTGCGTCCGCCACCACCGCCGGACGGGCGCTCTTCACGGGCGCGGGCTTCGTTCACGGTCAGTGCGCGGCCTGCGACGCTCTTTTCATGGAGAGCGGCGATGGCTGCCTGGCCCGACTGCGCGTCGCCCATGGTCACAAATCCGAATCCGCGCGAGCGGTTCGTGAATTTGTCCTGGATCAGCGCGACTTCGCGGACTTCGCCGAACGGGGCAAAAAGGTCCTGCAGATCGTTTTCAGTGGTGTCGAATGATAAGTTACCTACGTATAGTTTCATATTGGATAATTGTTTCAGTGAGAATTGGCGAGCTTCAGAGCCGTTCCCGGGAATCGGGTTTCAAATCACCAATGAGAAAGTTTCTCCTGACAATCTACCGTTGCTTCGAACAAGGACAATCTAACCTAACGGCAGCCACTATGGGGCCAAATGGAAATTATGCAACTAATTATTTCCGCCGGTGTTTTTCCACCCACGCGGCGCATTTCCATTTTCACGGGAAAAATTCCCCGATGAATAGTTTGAAATCCATTGCGTCCATGAATAACCATGTCACGTATTAATATCCGAATCCGAAAAAACCTTTTCCCCAAACCACAATGAAATCACTCCCAACCAAATTCTTCACCGCAACCCTCACCCTCGCGCTGGGCGTCAGCCTCGCCACGCAAAACGCCCGCGCCGAAGGCAAGGAAACCGAGCTCGGCGGCAAGATGAAGATCATCGGCAAGAGCGTCAAACAGCTCAAGGGCCAGATCGCCGACGCCACCAAGCAGCAGTCCTCCATCGACCTCGTCGAGACCGCGCTCAAAGCCGCCCAGGATGCCAGGGCCCTCGCCCCCTCCAAGGCCGCCCAGATCCCCGAGGCCGACCGCGCCAAATTCATCAGCGACTACCAATTGCAGATGGACTATCTCATCAAGGATTTCACCGCCCTCGAGGAAGACCTCAAAGCCGGCAAATACGACGACGCGCAGAAAGTCTTCACCGACCTCGGCCAGGTAAAACGCGACGGCCACAAAAAATTCCAAGCCGACGAGGATAAATAACCCGCGGAAGCTTCACCGCAGAGGGGGCTTCGCATGCTTCGCCCGCCCAAGGGCGCTGAGGCGCAGAGAACGGATTTCGCCGTTTTGTCTCGTTCCGAAACTCCATTTCGGAACGCACTTGTCCAGGCAACTCCATTGCCTTCTCGCATGCGACTCTCCCACTTGGACTCATAAATTTCTCCGCACCCTCGGGCGGGCAGAAGTATCTTCCTTAAAGCTTAACACTTAAAACTTAAAGCTTTCGCGTTTCCCTACGCCGCCGCCATTTCGCGCAGCTTGCTCACCACCTTCGGCAACACATCCAGCGCGTGCTCCACATCCAGCTTCGTATTGAACCGGCTGAACGAAAACCGCAGACTGCTCCGCGCCCGCTCCGTCGAAAAACCCATCGCCTTCAACACGTGCGACGCATGCACCGACCCCGTCGTGCAGGCCGATCCCGCCGAGCAGCAGATCCCGTGTTTATCCAGCAGCATCAGCACCGCCTCGGAATCCATCCCCTCGAACGCAATGCTCGTCGTATTCGGCAGCCGGCGCACCGGATCGCCGTTCACCTGCGTGTCCGGGATCCGCGTCAGCACACCGTCCTCAAACTCATCGCGCAACGCCCGCACCTCCAGCCCCTCGTGTTCCATGAACTCCCCCGCCAGCTCGCACGCCTTCCCCAGCGCCACGATCGACGCCACATTCTCCGTCCCCGCGCGTTTGCCATGCTCCTGGCCCCCGCCCATCAGGTACGGCACGAACTTCGTCCGGCGATTCACGTAAATCACCCCCACCCCCTTCGGGCAATGCAGCTTGTGCCCTGACACCGACAGAAAATTGATCTTATCCTCCGAGAGCTTCATCGGGATCTTCCCCACCGCCTGCACCGCGTCCGTGTGGAAAAGCGTCCCCTTCTTCCGGCAAATCTCCGCGATCTCATGGATCGGAGAAAGCACCCCCGTCTCATTGTTCGCCCACATCACCGACACCATCGCCGTGTCCGGCCGGATCGCTTTTTCGAGCGCATGCAAATCCACCAGGCCGCGGTCATTCACCCCCAGCCACGTCACCTCCACACCCCGCTTCGCCAGCGTCTCCCCGTGCTTCATGATCGCGCTATGCTCCACCGAAGTCGTGATGATGTGCTGCCGGTCCGGATCCATCGACAGCGCCGACGTGATCGCCGCATTGTTCGACTCCGTCCCGCAACTCGTGAAAATCACCTCCTGCGGCTCACACCCCAGCAGCCCCGCCACGCGTTCGCGCGACTTCTCCACCGCCTTCATCACCTGCGACCCGAACTTGTAAGCGCTCGACGGATTCCCGTAAAACTCCGTCAGGAACGGCAACATCTCCGCCACCACCGCAGGGTCCACCTGCGTCGTCGCATTATTATCGAGGTAGGTAAAATGTTCCTTTTTCACAGACATAAGGCCGGAACTTTAGCCCCCCGCCCCTCGTTCCTCAACTCGATTCTTTGAGAGGCCGAGGGGCGAAGGCGGCAATTTTACTTGGGAACGCAGCACTCGCGAAGTATTTCGGAGTTCAACATGGCACTTTGCCAGGTTCGTTAAGCCAGCTTCATTCGCTGTTGCCCCGACACAATATCTTTAAAGATCAAGGCCTCGCCATGCGTCAAATGCATGGGAATCACATCGATGGGGAATAGTTCGTCGGTGCCGGTTATACGCACGCAATTTTGGGGCCTGACGTCAAAGACCGCAACCCTTCCTCGAAAATACGCACGGGATTCATAGCCTCCAAAAGTGCCATCCAGCGGCAGTTCTTGCATTCCTGCTTTGTTGACAAAAGTTTCTTCAATTTCGTTCCAAGTGGCGTCTCCACCTGGTGCGTGCCGCTGCGAAATGACCAGGCGCGCGTCTCCCTTGATCCCCAAAAACTCTACATCATCGCCGAATAGCGAATTGTGGCTTTTCCAACGCTCCAGATATTGCAGCGGAGTCGCCGGGAGCATCAAAAGCTGCTTTTCGTCCAATACCTCCACCGCATACCCGGCTGTGTGTAGCTTGGTAAACTTAATCCACCTTGAGCGTTCACTGCAGAAGAGCACATCATGCTCCCGACCACCATGGCGCTCCGGAACGAGAGATTCGGAAACGATTAAACCGTTACCACAACACCATGAATTGAGAACTCTCCACTGGTGTCCAGCGACCTCGCCCTCTCCTGCCTCATCATACGTTCCATCTGGGCGTAGGCCTCCTCTGAGGAGATCGATGGCGCGCTCAAGCGCGCTCGATTGAGAGCCTCTCCCATTTTCCGAAACTGACGCAGGCATTCCATAGGTCTATTTAATTGCTTGCACGGTATAAAGCGCTTTTCAAGCCAAAAACAACAAATCCCTTCTTCCTATAGGAGAGAGCCGCAGTCTTGCTTCAATCTGAACCCGACTCTTGGAGGGGCCGAGGAGCGAAGGCGGCAATTTTACTTGGGAACGCAGCACTCGCGAAATCTTTCGGAGTTCGGAGTGCCGTGCCGGAGAATCTGGAACTCAGGAAAGCAGGAAAAGGATGAAGGTGGAGTGCGAAAACCAATGCGTAGGACAGGAAGGACCAACATCCGTTTTTTAATCTGCGGGAATCTGTGCAATCTGCGGATAAACTGCTTCTGACATTGCATCTTGTTTTTTTTTTGTAAGACGGGTAAGATATTTTCATGAACACCGCCACGCTTTCCACCAAAGGCCAGCTTGTCATTCCCAGCAAGATTCGCCGCGCGCTTCATTTACAGCCCGGCGACACCGTGAAATTCGCCTTGGAAGGACAACGCCTCGTGATCGAGGCGGCACACACCGCACGGGCCCGGCTCGTCAAAGATCGCGGTCGCATGGTGCTCGAAGCCCCCGCTGGCGCGCCGCCCATCACCACCGAAAGCGTCAAAGCGCTCCTTGCCGATTTCCCATGAGCCATCTGCTGGACGTCAATTTCCTGGTCGCGTGTGGATGGAGGGCGCACCAGCACTATGCCGCCGCCCGCGCATGGCTCGACAGGCAACATCAATTTGCCACCTGCCCTATCACCCAGCTTGGATTTCTTCGCGTAAGCATCGGCCCCGGCCATCGCGCTAGTTTTGAAGATGCCATGATCGCGTTTGAAGCCATCACCAAACGCAAAGGCGCCATCTTCATCCCCAACGATCTCCCTGCCGGAAAAATCACCCCGGTTGCCAGCCATGCCGACATCACCGACGCCTATCTGGTCGCCCTCTCCAAGGCGCACAACCTCAAACTGGCCACCCTCGACGACGCCCTGTGCGCCAAACCGTGGGCCACGTCCATCGCGGAAAACCCTTTGAACGTCCGCTAACGCAAGCAAAGTCGAAGGGTCTTCATCCTTCATCCTTCGCCCTTGTCCCGGCGCAGCCCTAGCGAAGCCGGGCTTGTCCCGGCATAGCGCAGCGACGCCGGATCCGCATTTTTCCTCCTTAAAACTTAAAGCTTAACACTTAAAGCTCCCCCCGAACCTGATTTCCTGATTTCCAGATTCGTCATTCCGTCTTCATCTTACCTGATTTCCTGATTTCCAGATCGGACTTTCCCAAAATGCCACGCCATCATCACCCCGATCAGCAGAAACCCGAGCAGGAACACAATGAGCGGGCTGTTGAGGCCGATCTCGATCCGCGCGATGCTCAACAGCGCGAGCGCAATCACGAGATTAAGAAAACCCCAGAGGAAATTCACCACAGGACTGGAGAGACCCCGGCCCGGCGGACGCGCGAACGGACTCGGGAACGGCTCGCCCATCAATCCGCTCACGAGATGCGGGATGGCGTTGCACAGGAACGCGCCGGCGAAGAAATCGGCCACGAGGCGGAGAAGGATGGAGAGCATCATGGAAATGTATCGTTTTTAGCGGTTGAAACGGCGGGGTTGGATTTGTAGCAGCTTGGATTTTTCAACTCGCGAATGCAGCACTCGCGAAGACTTTCGGAGTTCGGAGTCAATATGGCAGTTCGGAGCAAATCGCCGACAGATTCGGGCTTGTTTGACGTTTTACTTCTGTAGTATTCAAAGATGCGATGTCCGATTTCATTAAGCCACTTCATCAATACATTTGGCCGATAGGGACTTTGATTATTTCGGGGCTCATTTTTGTGGTGATCATCACAACGAAAAGCAAACAAAGAGGGCGCCCTCCAGTTTCGGAAAAGATGCTCAGACCTCCGGGCGAAAGTTTAAGGGTTCGCTTGGAGAAATTTAATGAGAATATGTACTACGTCGTTGGCGTATTCCTTTCGGCAGTTTTTTTCGCAGGTATATTTTTTCATATTGGATATGACTTGCAAAAATTCTCGTGGTGGCTTCCTGCCATTTTCGTAGTCTTAGGCCTGGGTCTGGTGGCCTCATCGATTTCGTATTTAATGAAGCAAGGTTTGAAATACGCAGACTACAATCTCGGATTTCACGGCGAACGGGTCGTCGGGGAACACTTGAATCGACTGATGCTTGATGGGTGTGAGGTTTTTCATGATCTCGAAGTAGAAGCCAAGTGGAACATCGATCACATCGTTGTATCGCCCCGCGGCGTATTCGTCGTGGAAACAAAAACGCGTCGCAAACCTACCGGAGAAAATGGACACAAGCTGATTTTTACAGGCACCGATCTCGAATTCCCGACATGGAAAGACCAGCACGGCCTCAAACAAGCTGCCGACAATGCTCGTTGGCTCGCGAACTTTCTCACCAAATCCACCGGCGAGCGCGTCGAAGTCACCCCGATTCTCACATTCCCAGGCTGGTGGGTGGAACGACAGGGGAAAAACACCGTGAATGTGTTGAACCCCAAGGAAATCCGAGGCGTTGTAACCGACAATCGCCTACCTCTTTTAGACGAAGGCCAGCGCAAACGCATCTGTTTCCAACTCGAACAGAAATGCCGGAATGTGGATTTGTAGCAGCCTGGATTTTTCAATATGGCACTTTGGGGTGCTTATGGCAGATTC
>Ga0206816_1103_pt1 | contig 19999 bp, 20 predicted proteins | sample Alteio_BWOrgCont_88_FD_152866 | JGI IMG/M metagenome (GOLD analysis project Ga0206816, IMG submission 152866) | Enriched cells from forest soil in Barre Woods Harvard Forest LTER site, Petersham, Massachusetts, United States -... | ecosystem: Environmental > Terrestrial > Soil > Temperate forest >... | reverse complement strand
AAGCAGTTTCAAAATTATTACAGGGAAAAACCGTCCAAATCTATCCGGATTTTAACCAGGCAAAAGGAAATGAATGTGGTCAAATTTGTAGATACGGTGGGTGTAGACATTTACCTTAATCGCCTTTATGGAAATAATATAGATATCTATTCCAACAATATCTTTATCATCAACAACCAGTTCCTGAGCCCTATTGCCGACCATGCCCCCGATTTCTATCAATTTTTTATTACAGACACCATACAGTTGGGCAAAGAAAAACTGGTCGAGATCAGCTTTACGCCCCGAAATAAAGGCGACATGCTTTTTGAGGGTAAATTATTGGTAACCCTCGACGGGCGGTATGCCGTTAAATCATGCAATTTGAATATTGATAAACAGATCAATCTTAATTTTATTCGCGGCCTGGAAATCCGCCTGGATTTTCAGCCCTATCCGGGCGGGCGCTATTACCTGGCCAAAAGTGATGCGAAAGCTGATTTTGGCATCCTGAGAAATAGAGGCATGGGTGTTTTGGGCGAACGGACCGTGTTTTATTCCAACTATAAATTGAACGCGCCAATGCCTGCCGCATTTTACAAGGGGAAAAGCGAACAAACCTTGCCAAATGCCAACCAGCCCGATACCACTTATTGGCTGCAACAGCGGCCGGATACCCTTTCACAGGTACAATCCAGGGCTTACGCCCACATCACCCGGCTGGAAGGCATGTCGTCCTTTAAAAGGGCCACATGGATCGCTTCAACTCTGGATCACGGGTTTGCAGATTTGGGGCCGGTACAAGTGGGCCCGATAGGCGCTTTTTTTTCCTTTAGCAACGTGGAAGGCGCACGCTTCCAATCGGGCGGAAGGACCACGCCCAAATTTAATAAAACCATTTACCTGGAGGGTTACGAAGCCTATGGAACAAAAGACAAACAATTCAAATATGAGCTGAATACCTATATTGCTTTAAACCAAACGCCTTATTACCTTTTTCCTAATGACTATTTTAAAGTCAGTTACCTGTATGATACCAACATACCCGGCCAAAGCTCTTCCAGTTCGCAGAGCGCATTGTCATCCTTCCAGACTGGCAAGTCGGGCTATTTTTTGTATAACAGGATATTCTCCGTTGGTTATGCAAAAGATTTTGAAAACCATTTTTCGTATAATCTAACCCTTAAAAACTGGGACCAGCAGGCCGCCGGGACGTTGGTGTACGAGCTTAATGATGCCAACAATACGGTAATACAACGCCTAACGACCCGTGAAGCCGACCTGGGCCTGCGTTTTGCGCCGCACGAACAGATCATACAGGGAACCTTCCGGCGCAGAACCATCGTTAGTAAATACCCTATTTTTAATTTGCTAATCAAAGAGGGGACTACAGGCATTGTTAACGGGGGTTATACCTATACCAACATTGGTGCAACTGTTTCTAAGCGCTTTTATTTATCGCAATTAGGGTTTGCAGATGTTACCTTTCTGGGCGGCCTGATTGCGGGGAAAGTGCCTTTTCCATTGCTGAACATCAGCCCCGCTAATCAATCTATCGCGTACGCGGGCAACGCCTATAATACGATGAATTACCTGGAGTTTGTGAGTGATCATTATGCAGGGGTTAACCTTACACAAAGTTTTAATGGGTTTTTCCTGAATAAGATTCCCTTGATACAGCGCCTTAAATGGAGGGAATACCTGTCTGCTAAAATTCTATACGGCGGTTTGCGTAACGAAAACAACCCGGCGTATACACCGGGTTTATACCAGTTCCCGGCAAGTTCGAACGGTACTTATGCATTGGGCAATACCCCGTATATAGAAGCCGGGGCAGGCATTGGCAATATTTTTAAAGTCTTTGAAGTGGATGTGATCAGGCGGTTTAATTATCTGGACCATCCGGGTGCCGCACCTTATGCCATCAAGTTTAGCTTTTACCCGGTGTTTTAACGTTGTCATTAATTTAACCACAAAGATTCGCAGAGGTTTTACACGACGCGGAGGGCACAAAGCCCGTAATATTCACTTACACATACTGAAAAGGTGTACCACTGGCAATATGAGTTATCTTCATACCCGGCAATTTTGGCTGGAACAGCGTGGCGGCATACTCCATTCCCGCTTCTTCGCTAACGGAATGACTTAGAACCATCAAAGTTGTTTTTTCGCCCATGGCAAGGCCATCGCGCACACGTTCTACGGTTTCCCATTCGCGGGTTTCGCCGCTAAGTATCAGGTCGGGTTTGGATTTTTCAATGGCGGCTATCTGCGCTTTGCTGTCCATATAACCAAAGGCGAGGTAAACCGTGCTGATGGGTTGTTTAAGATCTCCTACCAGCCGCACCTGTGGTATTTCCAGCTTTTTCTTTACCAGCGAAACAATGGAGCCTAAAGGCATAGGCGAGGGGAGGGTAATCATTCTTGGGGTAGCGGCATCATACTGTTTTTCCCATCCAAGTTTAATTAAATTCCCCATTGCAATACCATCGGGGCGATGGCCGTGCCATTGGTCATGAAAGCGCCAAATGGCGATCTTGTTTTTATTAAGCAGGTCCATTTTATAATGATACACATCATCATCCTTTAGCCAATCGGTTGCATCTTCGTTATTGAAAAATGGCGTTTCGTGCGCGACGATAAAGTTTGCGCCCGCTTTAATAGTTTTGTTTATGACATCAATGGTAGGGAACATAGTAGTCACAACCCCGGTAACTTCCTGGTCTAAACTGCCTGAACGTAACTGGTCGACCGTACGGGGATAGGGCGCATTAGGTGTTTCTGATAAGAAGGCATCAATTACCTGTTTTGCGGTGTATGTGGCGGGTACCGAAGTAAACCGGGCAGCCAAGCCCACGCCCGGTACAGCTGTTATCATGGACGCTCCCGCAAGTATAGTGGCGGTTTTCACAAACTCTCTTCTATCATAGCTGTTAAAATTATCGGGTTGTTCCATGTTAACGTGTTTAAAAAAATAAAAAACAATTGGGTTTGCTAAACTAATAAATTGGCGGTAAATTAGCAATCGGGGTGTTTGGAAATGAAGTGAGCGTTATAATAAATAATTTAAACCCCCAAGTGCATACAAATAGCCTAACCCATTGCCATTTTTTTTCGTATAAAGAAAATAACTATTGTATCTGATCAAGCTATTGCGTTTTGAAGTTTAATAAAATCTACCTCCTTATTTTTTTGATTGTGCTTGTTTGGGCGATGGGTAGCGATCTGCTGATCTCTTTTTTTGAAGGCAGGGTGTCTCATTTTCTCCTCGAAGGTGTCCGGATGGCGAATAACTTTTTGTTGTTTGGCATAACGGCATTGCTGCTTTACCGGCAAATCCGGAAACAGCAGCACCACCTTAAAACGTCCGAAGCGCAGTATCGCCGCCTTTTTGAATCCAACCCCAACCCCATGTGGGTTTTCCATACCGAAACCTTTGCTTTTATCGCTGTTAACGATGCGGCGATTGACAAATATGGTTATAGCCAGGAAGAATTCCTGGCCCGGACCATCTGGGACATACGTCCCGTTGAAGACCATAAATTACTAAAAGAGAACTTAAAACTTAGTTCACAGGAGGCGAGAGATGCCGGGATATGGCGCCATATAAAAAAATCAGGAGAAGTTTTCCCGGTTACCGTTGTGTCCCATGATGTGTTTTTTAACCGGCTATCCTGCAAAATGGTGATGGCAACGGATATGACCGCCATTGTACAACACGAAGAAAAATTGAAGGAGGCCTACAGGAAAGAAAAAGCGTTAAACAACGAGCTGGCGGAGAATTATGAACGGATAGAAAAAGCCGAACGCGAAGGCCGCCTGATGGCCCAGGTGATGGACAAGATCAACAACCTGGTACTCATTACCGGTGCGGACGACCGGATAACCTGGTCGAACAAGGCGTTTAGCCGATTTACGGGTTTCGCGGCGGAAGAGGCTGTTGGGAAAAACCCGGGGGAACTATTATCCGGGCATGGAACTGACGCGCAAACCGTTATTCAATTGCGGCAGGCTATCCAGGACCGGAATTTTTTTGAAGAGGAAATGATCAGCTATAAAAAGAATGGCGATGCCTACTGGACCCAGCTCAGCATTTCGCCTATCTTTGACGAGACGGGGGCATTCAGCTTTTTTGTGTCGGTGGAAAGTGTGATTACCGAGCGAAAGGAACGTGAACAAAAAATATTGGCCCAGCACGCCATCCTCCAGGAAATTGCATGGACAAACTCGCACGAGTTGCGCCGCCCGGTTGGCAACCTGTTAGGTTTGATCGGCATTTTGCAAGACACCAACAGCGACCAGGAGCGACAAGAATGCCTGGAGATGCTGGCACGCTGCTCGCAGGAATTGGACCAGATCATCCGGGATACGAACCAAAAAACCCAGCGGATGGAACTGAAAGTTGGCTGACCTGCCTGGCTAAAATAAAATATTGCGCCTCTACAACCTTATAAAATCGTTTTTAGGCAGCTTCTAAGAAATACCTCCTGGTCTTTGTTGCTTCGCTATCTGCGCCAGCGAAGCAAAACCACATGCCGCCGCAAGCAGGGTAATGCTAACTGCAAACGGGAAAAAGTATATCGCTTCGTCAACGGCCCAGGCTACTAAGGCCAGCGAAATTACCAGGGTTACCTTTTTTGCAAGCGATGGGTTGGTTGCAACTTCGCCGGATGTGAGCCATAGCAAAATGGCGATCATGAACAGCGCCACACTACTGCAATAGCCGAAGCCGTCATAATACTCGCCCATATTGCGGGTGGTGCCCATAAAGGGATAACGCTGGCCGGTCATGAGTTTAATGAGTTCGTGTTTGGCAGGGTCGGGGTCCTGTTTCCATTGGCTAAAGCCGGTGGTATGCAGTATGCCATGAATTAATATCAGTATGGCTCCAATGCGGAGTAAGAGTTTTGGTTTCATGCGGGGGTAATTGGTTGATACTAAGGTAGGGAGAATTTTTATATCAACAAATACCTGCGCAAACCAGGTTTTTTTATTACGATTTTCTCTTTAGAGTGATCACCGTTATCTCCGGCCAGATACCAACCCTGCCTTTTAAACCCAGGAAACCGAACCCCCGGTTAACATATAGGTATTTGCCTTTGCGTTGGTAAAGCCCGGCCCATTGTTTGTACATGTATTTGATGGGGCTCCATTTAAAACCAAAAAGTTCAATACCAAACTGCATACCGTGGGTATGGCCGGCCAGCGTTAGGTCTATCCGTTTTTCGCTAATTAATGTTTTAGCCTCCCAATGCGATGGGTCGTGCGACATGAGTATTTTAAATTGGTTATCAGCCACATTTGCTGTAGCTTTAAGCAGATCGCCATATTTATGGAAGCCGCCCTTGCCCCAGTTTTCTACGCCTATTAACGCTATGGATGCGCCGTCTCTTTTAATCTCTACGGCTTCATTTAACAATAACTTGAAACCGATTTCTTTGTGTACATTTTTTAATTGGTGCAGATTGGCGTGTTTATCAGCTTCATTGTCCCATTTCATATAATCGCCGTAATCATGGTTACCCAAAACCGAGTATTTTCCGAGAGGCGCACGTAAGCGGGCAAAACTTTCTTTCCAGGGGTCCATTTCGCTGGCTTTGTTGTTCACCAGGTCGCCGGTAAACAGGATAAGATCGCTGTTTTGGGCATTTACCATATCAATACCTTTATTTACACCTTTGGCGCTGGTAAAGCTACCGGCGTGGATGTCGGACAACTGCGTGAGGATAAACCCGTCAAACGCCTCGGGCAGATCGTCAAAATATAAGGTTTCCTTATGCACCACATAATGATGCCTCCCTCTTGTCAGCCCAAACAGCAGACCTAAAAAGGGGATGGCGGCTATACCCATGGCCAATTCGCTTACCCATACGCTTCTGGGCGGGAAACCGCGCAGTAAGCGCGTTACGTCCTCCAACAATAATACAGGCAGTGCAAATATTTTCGGCACAAATACCAGCAGCATAGCCGTCATGAGCCATGAAATGAGTTTGGGCGCCCGCTTGGGCCCCCATCCGAATAAGACAAGCACTACGCCGCCGGCCAGCAAAACATCAAGCAGCCAGTAGCCAAACAACACCGGCGGGGCGCTTGTTAACGTATGTATCGCGTTAAAAAAATAAATATCGGCCAGCAACCAAAGCAGCAGGATATAAGGGAGTCGTTTCTTCATTTGTCGGGTTAGACGATTGTGCCCGGCTAATATTTCAAAAAAACCTTGCAAAGCCTATCCTGCCTGCCGTTTATGACATTGGGCTGTTTATTTCTTTTCTTTTTCGGCTTTCTCCTTTGCAAAATATTCGCGGGCACGTTTAAGGCCGGTGGCAATGGCTTCGCCCTCGTTGCCGGTAGTCTTTAATACTTCGTTTGCAATTTCTACCGCCTTGTCGCGAAGTTTCTTCGGTTGATTTTTGTAGGATGGCGGGTAATCTCCGTTATACCAGGGCATGATGTTTATGTTTATATTTGGCTAACAATGCGCCACCAAATTTGGTTTTAAATGAAAATAGCAACTTATAACGTAAACGGTGTTAATGGCCGCCTGCCCGTGTTGCTGCGCTGGCTGGCAGAAACGCAGCCTGATGTGGTTTGCTTACAGGAACTAAAGGCCCCCGATGAAAAATTCCCGTTAGAGGCAATAAAAGATGCCGGTTATACGCCCATTTGGCATGGGCAAAAAAGCTGGAACGGCGTTGCCATACTATCGCGCAGCGGGGATATACAGGAGCTGCGCAAAGGCCTGCCCGGCGACCCGCATGATATTCATAGCCGCTACATTGAGGCGATGGTAGATGGGGTAGTGGTAGGTTGTTTGTACCTGCCGAACGGCAACCCCGCGCCCGGCCCCAAACTGGATTATAAACTGCAATGGTTTGACCGGTTAACTGCACACGCAGAAGACTTGTTAAAGCTCGACTTGCCGATAGTGTTATGCGGCGATTATAACGTAATGCCAACCGAACAGGATGTCTATAAACCCGAACGCTGGGTGGATGATGCCTTATTTCGCCCCGAGGTGCGGGCAGCTTTTCACAAGCTGATAGCGCAGGGCTGGACGGATGCGATACGCAAGCTATACCCAACCGAAACCATTTATACGTTTTTTGATTATTTCCGCGATGCTTACAAACGCAACGCCGGGCTGCGTATAGACCATTTCCTGCTAAATACGCAAACCAGCGCACGTTTAAAAGCCGCCGGGGTTGACCATAATGTGCGCGGCTGGGAAAAATCAAGCGACCATTGCCCGGTTTGGATAGAATTGGCTGGACACTAGTAAAGCCATTTCACAGGCCACTACTTATACTCGCGCCAGCTGCGGGGTGAGTAAAGCCATTTGGCAATCTGCTCCTTATACTTGCGGTAGGATTAAGCAGGTGATGCTACAACTTTCAGCTTTCGGATACCTTTTTTATCCAGCATCTCTGCAATTTTATTCACCATATAAATGGATGCTTCGATCTCATCTTTTCTTATCGCTACACTCTCAATATTGAACCCAAATGGAATTGATCGCTCCGTACAAAAAGTAGCAAGTTCTGAGGCAATATCCAGGCAAATATTAACAGATTTTTCAAGAATGTTTTCAGAGTTCTTGATATCTTCCTTCAGGTCGTCTGGAATATGAATACCCAGCCATTCCATAAAATTTAACGTCTTTTCCGAGCCACAGGCAGTAAGTGTATAGATAATGGTGGGGAACTTTACATTTTCTTCTTTGCAGGTAATGTTAAGATCTTCTATCACCTGTTTTGCATAAGCCACATTAAAAACACATTGGGATATGAAATAAGATACCCCGCAGGTCATTTTATCAAGTATCCTTTTATCCTCGTCTTTTAATACTTCATGCCTTTCCGGGATGGTTACTGCACCTACAACAGAGGTATGTTCGTGCCTGCTCCATATTTTATAAGCATCCGGTAAACTTGTTTTAACCGGAAAATCAGGTGCGGGCACTCCCACAAAAACGGGGTAGAATTGATGCAGATGAAGATCATTCAACCAATCTGATAATTCTTCGTTTGAGAACTTTCCGGCAGGGCGGTATATTATTTTAGGAATGTCCAGGTCCCCAAGATATTCGCTGGCAAATATAAAAGGGTCCAGAGCCTTCAGAAAAGGAAATGGCCTTTCCTCGGCAGTACGGGCAGATTCATCCTGCACATCATACACGATGAGGGCATCAATGTCAAGCGGAATTAACCTTGCAATGGTCTTTTCAGCTATCTCAGCAATTCTTTCAGGACTTGTTTCTGATTTTGGGGGTGTGATGCCGTAAAGTAAAATTCCGGACTCGCCGGATTTGATCTTATTTAGAAACATAAGTTATTAAAGGGGCTGTATAGTAAATTTATTAGGTGATAAAAATAGGAAATTTTTTTAAGTTCCAGTAAATTCGATTGAGGACCCTGCGCCGTGTATAAGCCGCCTGCCCATCGCCCACAGCATCGCCCCCGCCTGTTATTGAAAACCATGTATAATTTATTTATACATTTGGTAATACAGTTCATAGCTATGAAATTTAATCGTACCTCCAAATGTTTCGCCGCAATTTTATTGGGGCTGTTGATTAGTCGCCACGCCGGCAGCCAGGGCTTTTTAAAAGCGCAGGGTAAATTAATTGTAAACGAACAAGGCGAAAAGGTAATACTGCGTGGTATTGGTTTGGGTGGCGATATGCTGCAGGAGGGGTATATGTTTAAAGTAGCCATGTTAAACCAGCAATACAAGATACGCGCGGGGATTGAAGACCTGGTAGGCCCCGAAAAAATGACTGCCTTTTACAATAGCTGGCTGGCCAATAATACCCGCAAAATTGATGTGGACAGCCTTGCGCGCTGGGGCTTTAATTCTATACGCCTGCCCATGCACTTTAACTTATTTACCCTGCCCGTTGCTGAGGAGCCCGTTGCTGGCAAAAATACCTGGCTGCCCAAAGGTTTTGCTATGATTGATGAACTGCTGGCCTGGTGCAAGGCCAACCACATCTATCTTATATTGGATTTGCACGCTACCCCGGGCGGACAGGGTAACGACCTGCCCATTGCGGACAGGCACCCCAACGAGCCAACTTTATGGGATAGTGAGGCTAACCAACAAAAGATGATTGCCCTATGGGGCAAACTGGCCGAACGCTATAAGAATGAGCCGAATATTGGCGGATATGACATTATTAACGAGCCCAATATGGGTTTTGAAGACAAGAACGACACGCGCGGTATCAACGAAAAAACTAATGCGCCGTTAAAAAAGTTGATGATAGAAGTTACTGCCGCCATCCGAGAGGTAGACAAAAAGCACATCATTATTATTGAAGGTAACGGTTTTGGCAACAACTATAGCGGGGTGCTGCCCACCTGGGATAACAATATGGTGCTCAGCTTTCATAAATACGGCAATTATAACACAACCGCTGCTATACAAAACTTTTTAAACCTGCGCGATAAATATAATGTGCCGCTATGGCTGGGCGAATCGGGCGAAAACTCCAATACGTGGTTTACCGAATGTATAAGCCTGGCGGAGCGTAACGATATTGGCTGGTCGTGGTGGCCGTTGAAGAAGATGGGCGGCAATAACCCGCTCGAAATAAAGGTACCCGAAGGTTATCAAAAGCTGCTGGATTACTGGAGCGGAAAAGGCCCTAAACCATCACCTGCCGAGGCGCAGCCCATACTTGACCAATGGCTGCTGAACCTTAAATTTGAGAACAATATTATACATCACGATGTGATGGATGCGATGTTTCGCCAGGTGCAATCGGCAGATACCAAACCATTCAAGCCCAATATTATCACCAATAACACCATCCTCCTTGCTGCCGACTTTGACCTGGGCCGCCAGCGCTCGGCTTATTATGATAAGGATAGCGCCAGCTACCAGTATACCGCCGGCGTAAACACAATCGGCAATAAAGGCCATAGTTACCGCAACGATGGTGTTGATATTAAGGCCGATGCTATCGGCCCTTATGTAATGAGCATTGAAGACGGCGAATGGATGCAATACACTGTTAATGTAAAAAGCCCGGGTGCTTACACTGTTAAATTCATGGTGGCCTCCGCATCTGCGGGGGGCAAATTAAATTTGACGGGCGATGGGCAAATTGCAGGGAGTATAACTGTACCCAATACCGGCGGCGAGCAAAACTGGCAAACTGTTGAGTTGAAAGGCGTAGTTTTAAAAAATGGCAGCAATAAACTGCGTGTTTATGTGGATAAAGGCGGCTGGAATTTGCGATCGATGGAATTTTTAAAATAGCAGGGCGCTATCCGGAGAGGGGTGTGTTAATCGCGCCTAAAACACACCCCTGCAACCGCACAGTCTAACGCGCGCCCTCTCAAGAGGGCAATAAGTAACTACTATACACAATATACGAAATGTTTGTTTAGATTTATTGACTAAATACTAAACGATATGACAGAAGATGAGGTATTTGACAAATTGGATATTTTATTAGAAATATTACAATCTGAAAAGGATGCTATTCGGTTTAATTCAATACTTGAAATTGCCTCTAAAAAAGATGCTTTAATAAAAGGAAAGTTCTTAAAGATGGCATTATATAAATTAAAAGATGATAATTATGCTTATGAATTAGTGCATCAAGATGATGAAACAAATAGATTATGGTCAAATACAATTGAAGGGGGTGTATTTCAACTTAATGGTGGGTATAATGCTAAGGCTTTAAAAGACGCAAACGACGCTTCGTGGAAACAATCTGAGATTGACCGTCTTCGTACATTGGATGACCTTTTAGGGACAAACTCAACTCGTTTAAACGGCTTAACAAAGTGGATGGCGATTGGTACTTGGTTTGCTGGATTTGCTGCACTGCTACTTCTTGGATGGCAGATTGTTCTTTGGAATTATCCTTTATACAAGGATTTTCACAACCGAACACTTTCTGCAAAAAAAGATACGGTTTGTGTAAAAATGATAAAATAGCCATAAATTATGTTTTTATGGGAGCTTTCTTATCTTGTGTAAAGTCCTTGCTTATTGCCCTCAAGAGGGGAACTTTTTAGGTTACCACAGGGCTCTCTGGGAGAGATAGTTGCGGATACAATAGCTACTGCACTTCCTTTCCTCTCAATTACCTAAATCCAATATCAATTGCCCTTTAGCCGGTACCGTCACGCTCTCCTTCAGATCGAACGATTGGGACGTGATGAGATCCTTGCCTGTTGTGTATTTGCCGATGATGTCTGTAAAGCGGTCGGTTTTTACCGGTTGGTCTGTCGTGTTGCTGTTTAAAACCACCATTACGGTGTGGTTATCCTTAACGCGGGCGTACACGTATATGCCGTTTTTGGGCGCGTAATGCATTAGCTTGCCTTGCGTAACGGCTATGCTGGTTTTGCGCCATTGCAATAGTTTTTGCAGGTAATCCCACGCCTCGTTTTGCATAGCTGTGCGGCCCGCCCTGGTAAACTGGTTTACGGTATCGCCGGGCCAGCCACCGGGGAAATCTTTTCGTAAACGGCCATCGCCCTCCTGTTTGGTACCGGTCATTAATACCTCCGTACCGTAATAGAGTTGCGGTATACCACGGGTGGTCAATAAAAAGGCAACGCCCTGTTTGTAGCGTTTTAGGTCGGTGTCTTCCTTGCGGTTGATGCGGCTCATATCGTGGTTATCCATAAATATGAGGATGTTGTAAGGGTCGGGATAGATGAAATCCTGCGCTATATCTTCGAAGATGTTATTGAGGTAGCCATTGTCGGTAGTGCCGTTGAAGGCATCGTTTTGCATGATGAACGTGAGCGAGAAATCCATAGGGGTTTTAAGGCCGGGGTTTTTCTTGCTGAGGAGCGAGTTTTTTTGCCACCATGCGCTCGAGGTACTTTTGTTGTACCAGGTTTCGCCGGTGATGTTAAAATCAGGGTATTCGTCATAAACCTCTTTGTTCCAACGCGCCAGGAAATCAAAATCCATGTACGAATAGGTGTCCTGCCGTATGCCGTCAATACGCGCGTATTCTATCCACCATATACTGTTTTGTATAAGGTAGGTAGCCAGGTGCGGGTTTGTTTGGTTAAGGTCGGGCATTTGACGCGAGAACCAGCCGTGTAAAAAGGTGTTGCGTTCGGTAGGCGAGGCGTGCGGGTCCATAACCGAAACGGTGGCATGGTTGGTTTGCATGTAAACGCCGTTGTTGTTTATCCAGTCTTTTGATGGCAGGTCCTTCATCCACCAATGGCTGCTGCCGCAATGGTTAAGCACCATATCCATCACCATCTTCATGCCCTTTTGATGCGTGGTTTTGGTCAGCTGTCTAAATTCTTCATTACTGCCAAAGCGGGGGTCCATTTTATAAAAATCAGTTATGGCGTAACCGTGGTATGATCCGCCGGGCATTTTATTTTCCTGCGTTGGGTTAAGCCATACAGTGGTGATGCCGAGATCTTTGAGGTAATCCAGGTGTTGGGCAATGCCTTCAATATCTCCGCCGTGGCGCGAGTTTGGGTTTTGGCGGTTTACGTTAACGCCCTCGAGGTTATCATTTCCCGGATTGCCATTAGCAAACCTGTCAGGAGTGATGAGGTATAATACATCAGCCGCAGTAAAGCCAGATGCGCCGCTTTTATCGGTACGGGCCTTGATAGGGTAGTTGTAGGTGAATTTTTCCTTCCCATCAGTAAACTTAATGGGCACCATGCCCGGCTTTGTGCCTTGCGCGATAGTTAAATAAATGAAAACGTAGTTTGGATTTTCAACCTTGGCTACCTGCTTTATGGTTACGCCGGGATAGTTTATAGCTATAGCAGAATGGGCAATGTTTGGCCCGTAGACCATTACCTGCAAGGATTTATTTTTCATGCCCACCCACCAATTTTCCGGCTCGACACGGGTGATGGTAATTGCTTTTACGGTTGTTACCGACAATAGGGCAAATGCACATAGGAGAAGTAACTTTCTTTTCATTGGTTTATATTTTAACGATATGAGGTTAGCCATTGGCGGGCTAACGGGGTGGTACAACCCAAATGTAATGAGAAAAAAAGAAATGCCCTCTGTGAATCGCGCTGATAATGGAGACTTTTTAAATTATCTTTTCTGTAATCGATTGCATTATCTGTTTAAAAATATTTACTTTGTATGTAGTAAACCAATTACAAACTAAAACATGAAGAACGTTAAAAAATATGGGCTGCTGGCCGGTATAATGCTATTACTTGCAGGTAGCAGCATAGCGCAAAATCCATTAATAACTGACCAATACACCGCCGATCCATCGGCAAGGGTGTTTGGCGATAAGGTATATATCTATCCATCGCATGATATTAAGGCTACACCAGGGCATGGCCGTGCCAATTGGTTCGTTATGGCTGATTATCATGTATTTTCATCGCCCAACTTAACAGACTGGACTGACCATGGCATAATTGTGAGCCAAAACAAAGTAGCCTGGGTGGACTCGAACGCCTACGCCATGTGGGCCCCCGATTGCATAGAACGCAACGGCAAATATTACTTTTATTTCCCGGCACCATTTAAGGCGGGTTTGGGACGCGGCTCGGCGGTTGGCGTGGCTATTGCCGATAAACCCTACGGGCCGTTTACGCCTGAACCTATGCCCATTAAAGGCGCTTTGGGTATAGATCCTAATGTATTTATTGATAAGGACGGCCAGGCCTACCTGTACTGGGCGCAAGGCAGGATCTTCGGCGCGAAGCTGAAGGAGAATATGCTGGAACTGGCATCGGATGTAAAAACATTTAGTGAATTGCCCACCCAGGGTTTAGTAGAAGGACCTTACTTATTCGAGCGCAAGGGTATTTATTATTTAACCTATCCGCACGTTGCCGATAAGACCGAGCGGTTGGAATACGCAATGTCAAACAATCCGCTTGGCCCGTTTAAGTTTGGCGGGGTTATTATGAAAGAGACACCTAACTGCTGGACAAACCATCATTCGATACTGGAATTTAAAGGACAATGGCTCCTGTTTTATCACCGCAATGACCTGTCGCCGAACTTTGATAAGAACAGGTCGATAATGTGTGATAGTTTATCGTTTAACGCTGACGGTACCATTAAAGAAGTAATACCAACCCTGCGCGGTGCAGGCATTACGCGCGCCAACAAGGAGATACAAATTGACCGCTACAGCGACATCAGTAAACAAGGTGTAACAGTTGATTTCATTGACACCGCGCACCGCATGAAAGGCTGGAAAACCACCTTTAGCGATAAAGGTGCCTGGGTGCGCTATAACGCGGTTGACTTTAGCGTTAAAAGTTTAAAATCGGTGGATGTGATGGGGATGTCGGCGCAGGGGTCTTCAGTGGAGATACGATTGGATAAGCCGAACGGAACGCTCGTAGCCACAGCCAAAATCGGCAAAAGCGGCGACTGGCAGGAAACCAAAACCACGCTGGCGAAAACACCTACAGGTAAGCACGATGTTTTTGTGATTTTGAAGGGTGATTCTGCGGCGGTTGATTGGGTGAAGTTTGATTAAATAGTATTAATGCATGAATAAAAAGCTCAATAAGAAGAATGGTCTTATTGAGCTTTATTCGTTTTAGTAATCGTCTTAACGGGCGAAAGCCCGCCTTCGCAGTCTGGGTAGCGGACTTCGTCCGCCGTAGCCCGCTTCGACGGGCAAAGGCGGAGAGGGAGGGATTCAAACCCCCGGTACCTTGCGGTACACCTGATTTCGAATCAGGCACATTCGATCACTCTGACACCTCTCCGGGTATTATATATTAAACAAAAAATCCTGCGCCTCGCAGGATTTTTGTTTTGCGGAGAGCTAGGGATTCGAACCCCAGGACCCTTTAACAAGTCAACAGTTTTCAAGACTGCCGCAATCGACCACTCTGCCAGCTCTCCGGGGACAAAAGTACAAATCCACGCCGAATTGGCAAATTGCATAATGAACTTTTTTTAAAGAGTTGGTTTTTGTATTTAACTTACTGTAAAACAGATAAATATAGTGTTTATTCGCCGAATTTGTTTACGCGGAAAGTGTTGAAACGGGGCTTAACTACTTTTATAGAACGTTTGGAAAGGTCGATATTCGCATTTAATTCGAAGCCAATTAACAGGATCAACGAGTTTAACCATAACCATATCATCACCACGATGAGCGTACCCAACGAGCCATATAATTTATTGTATGACGAGAAATGGTTGATATAATAAGTAAATCCCCACGAGCTTAAAATAGCCAGCCCGGTTGCGAATATGGAGCCGGGATTCAGAAAGGGCCATCGCAATTTATGCGCCGGGCCGTACCGATATAGAATAGACACCGTTACGAAAAATATAGATATAATAATAAGCCAGCGGGCTACGGTAAGCAAGTACCCCCAAAAGGCGCTTTTGCTTAGCACATGGCTTTTTAAAACTTCAATCAGGGTTTGGCCCTCCACCATAATTGCTATGGCAATTAACAATGATATACTTATAACAACTGTAAGCACAAGCGCTATCATGCGTCGTTTTAGCCATGTTCTTTTTTCTATGATCAGCGATGAACGGTTAAAAGCCTGCATCAAGTTACTGATGCCGTTGGTAGCAAAATATAAAGTGGTTATGAAACCTACCGACAATAACTTGCCGTGATGGATACTAACAATGTCCCTTATGGTATTTTCAAAGGCAAGGTATGCATTGTTAGGTAAAACCTGCGCCAGGGTTTTGAGTAATGCTCCCTGGAAGTTTTTAACCGGCACGTAGGGTATGAGCGTGAATAAAAATATGGTAGCCGGGAAAAATGCCAGCATGAAATTATATGCCAGCGAAGATGCCTTGTTTAAAAGTGAACCCCTTAGAAATTCATTAACAAATGTGGCAATAACCTCATAAACTGATAAGGTACCAAAGCCGGGTAATACAATGGATTTTGTCCATTTAATAAATTCGCGGTAATAATGACTATTACGTAATAATTTGCGGTGCAGCCAGTTCATTCATCCCAAATCTACTTAAAAAAAGGCTTTAACTTGTCAAGCATTTCGGATGGACCCATACAAGGGCGGTTGGTGGTCATATTTACAAATACCAATAAGGTTTCACCCGTGTTTATCAGTTCTTCTTTCCCGTTAAAAAGTTCGTACCTGAAGTGGATCTTCACGCCAGGCAATTTATCCATTATCACATTGACGGTTATTTCCTCATCGTACAAGGCCGGTTTAATGTACTTACATTTCAGCTCCAATACCGGCATCATAATACCTGATTGTTCCATACCGCTATAGGTAAGCCCCAGGCTGCGCAGCATTTCTACACGGCCAACTTCGTAAAATTCGGCATAGTTGCCGTAGTACATATAGCCCATCTGGTCGGTTTCGCCATACCGTACGCGAATTTTGGTAGCGTGCTGAAACATTATCTTTTAATATTTCTTTCGTCAAGCGCTTTCTGAAACTTGCGGGCATTTATCATGTGTTGGGCAAGGTTATCGGCGAAGTTATGATAACCCGAAAAATCCTCCTTGGCGCACATATAGATGTAGTTGTTCTTTTGATAGTTCAACACCGAATTAACCGCGTTAATAGACGGCATCATAATAGGGCCCGGAGGCAGCCCGTTATATAAATAAGTATTATAAGGTGAATCAAAATCCTTATCCCTGTTCAGAACCCGCCTTATTGTAAAATCATGCTTTGCGAATATGATGGTAGGGTCTGCTTCCAGCTTAATGCCCTTTTTCAGGCGGTTTAAATATAAGCCGGCTATGGTTGGCATTTCTTCATCATGCAGCGCCTCTGCATCTACTATAGAGGCTAAAATAGATACCTGTATCGGGCTCAGGTTAATGTCAGCGGCTTGTTGTCTCTTTTCGGGTGTCCAGAATTTTTCATAATTGGCATACATCCGCTTAAAGAATTTCTCGGGCGATGTGTTCCAGTAAATTTGGTAGGAGTTGGGTAAAAATACAGTGTACACGTTATCGGGTGTAAAACCATATTGCTTTACATAATCAGCCGAATCTAATAAACTTATGATAGCAGTCGAGTCCGACTCCAGCTTTTTGCCTACAAAGCCTGCAAATTGCTCTTTCAGCCTTAAATTATGAAAAGCCAGCGTAACATATTCCTGTTCGCCAAGCTCAAGCATACGTATCAGCTTGCGGTTGCTCATGCCTTCATGCAAGCGGTATTTGCCGGGTTTTACGCGATCAACATATTTCATGTTATGTGCGGCCCAGTTAAACGTAGTGGTATCATTCAAAATACCCTTCTGGCATAAAGTATCATACACCTGTTCATAATTTTCGCCGGTATGGATGTACAAATATTCTTGTGCACCTGTAACATTGGCTCCAAAGAGCCTTAAATAGTAAAACCAGGCGGTTCCCCCCAGCGCAATAATTATAATTACCACCAGCAGGATTATAAATTTTTTAAACGTTCCGCCTGATGATTTTTTTTTTGTAGTCATAATGATAAAGGTATTATTATTGAAGTTTATGCAGGGCCAATAAGCCGCCCGTTAAATTTTTTACGTTTTGATAGCCGTTTTGCACTAATATAGTTTGCGCGGTTTGACTCCTGATGCCAGCCTGGCATATAACAATCAGTTCGTCTGTTTTGTTATATGCTAATTGATTTATTAGTTGATTAAAAACCGATAACGGCACATTTTTACCGCCGATATTATGTGTATGATATTCTATTTCCTCGCGCACATCCAGTAAGTTCAGATTCTCGCCGTTTTGCATACGAGTAAGCAGTGTATGGGCATCAATTTGGTGCATTACCTTACTTATGATTACCTATAGTTATGTTGATACGTGTGCCGTTGGGCATTTTAGTTACCGAATCCGTCTTCATGGGTTGCTGTGCTACAACCCATGCGTTTGTTGTATCTGTACCCGGAAGTTTGGTAACTGTTCCCAAAAGCAAGCCCTGGCCTTTAAGCTGAAATTTAACAGCATCATAGTCCACACCAACCAAATCAGGTATGTCTATCTCTGCGGCTCCTTTACCATCACCCAATACAAGATCAAGGCGCGATCCTTTTGGAATTTTTGTGCCGGCTTTAATAGGTTGTCCGCTAAAACGCACTTCTAATACCATATCGCGGGCAATATCAGCGCTATAGGTGGTGTCGCCAATACGTAATCCGTTGTTTGCCAGCATAGATTCGGCTGTGATATAAGGCATCTGTTCAATGTTAGGTAACGATACATTCGGCGCAAGCTTTGATACCATGGTTAAATATATTTTTCGCCCTTCCTTAACATTAGTTCCCGGATCCGGGTCCTGCTCAACTACTGTACCGGGATCGATATCATTCCTGAAAACAGAATCCACCTCCGGCACAAAGCCCTGATTTTTTAATATATCAATAGCATTATCAATATTTAATCCCTTTAACTTGGGCACCGGCACACCCGAACCGTGGTTGGTATAAAAATTAAGGCTCGAAAAAATGACCAACACGATCAATATAACAGAGCCGATAGCCATTAGCAGCGTATTGCGGAAATGTTTTGTTTTTAAATAGGCACCGAATTTGCTCATGTACTGTTTGAAAATCACGCTTGATTTAAGTATCAAACATAGGGATAAATTTAGAATTTCGGATTTCGGATGTTGAATTTCGGATTTATTTTTTGTTTTGAATAGATTAAAACGATATCAATCAGTACACAAAATCCGAAATCGAAAATTCGAAATCCGATATTAAAACCATTATCTTTGAACCTATGACAACCAAAAATATTGCTCTTTTAGCAGGCGGTTTTACCGGCGAGTATGAAGTATCGTTAAATAGCGCTAAAAATATAGCCGCCAGTTTAGATGCAACTAAATATAAGGTTTACACCATCTTAATTAACCGCGACCGCTGGTTTTTTGAGCAGGAAAGCGACCGGTTCGATATTGATAAAAACGATTTTAGCCTTACTATAAACGGCAATAAAATAAAGTTCGATTTCGCTTTTATTACCGTTCACGGCACACCCGGTGAGGATGGCAAGCTGCAAGGCTATTTTGATATGTTGGGCATACCGTATAATACCTGCGATGCAACTACATCGGCCATTACCATGAACAAGGCTTATACCAAGGCTATTGTTGAAGGCATACATGGTTTGCATACCGCACGTTCTATGCAATTATTCAAAACGGAAGAAGTGCATAATATGGCATCGGTGGTTTCTGTTTTAAAGTTCCCGTTGTTTATCAAACCCAACAACGGTGGCAGCAGCGTGGGCATGAGTAAGGTGCATAATGTGGCCGGACTACATGACGCCTTTCTACGCGCCTTTAAGGAAGATCATCAGATACTGGTAGAAGAGTTTATAAAAGGCCGCGAGTTCAGCATTGGCATCGCGCGGTTGGATGGACATATTACGGTTTTACCCGCTACAGAGATCATCACCCATAAAGAGTTTTTTGATTACGAAGCCAAATACACCGCCGGAGCGTCCGAAGAAATAACCCCGGCAGATCTCCCATCCGCCAAATACGCCCAGATCGCCGAAATTGTAACCGAAGTTTACCTGCGCCTAAACTGCAAAGGAATGGTGAGGGTTGACTTTATCCTCCTGGAAGGTACCAACGATTTCTACTTCATCGAAGTAAACACCACACCCGGCCAATCAGCAGCCAGTTTAATACCGCAACAGGTAAGGGCAGCAGGAATGGATCTCGGTGAGTTTTATGGGAAGTTGATAGAAGTCTGAACTAAGATTTGCAGTATTTGAGGATTGCCAAGATCAGTGAAATCAATACCTAATCGGTGCAATCACAACTAAACAGCATAATGCTCAATCACATCCTTCGGTATCAAAACGCCCTTTCCGGTACTTAATTCTATCAGCACAAAATCAAACCAGCCATCGCAGCAAATTTTGTTACTCGCTTTGCCTATGATGGCAAAATACACCCGGCATTTTTTCTCGTCAATGGTTTCAATACCCGTGCGGGCGATGAAGTAATCGCTCATTTTTAGCGGGCGTTTGTAGTCCATATATACGGTGCGCACCAGCCAGCCGTAACCACGCTCCATAAATTTTTCCATGCTCATGCCATAGCAGGTATCCATCTGT
>Ga0206816_1120_pt1 | contig 20003 bp, 17 predicted proteins | sample Alteio_BWOrgCont_88_FD_152866 | JGI IMG/M metagenome (GOLD analysis project Ga0206816, IMG submission 152866) | Enriched cells from forest soil in Barre Woods Harvard Forest LTER site, Petersham, Massachusetts, United States -... | ecosystem: Environmental > Terrestrial > Soil > Temperate forest >... | reverse complement strand
TTGTCCGTGCTACAAACAATATTGTCCATGTAACAAACATCATTGTTCAAGCATCAAACAACATTAAACGTCATTTTTGAATGCTTTTACGCTTGAAATATCATATTTCAACATTCCTTTCCAAGGATAAATCATGCATGGAAAGATAAATTTCATGAAGACATCAGGATTTATGAATGCTTTATTTGCTAATTTTGGCGCATGAAAATAGGGAATGTAATTTTATTGGCTCTGGTATTTGTTATTCCAATACTATCCTTTTCACAACAAGAAAAATCATTCAAATTACTTATCTATCTTTCTTTTGAAGATTCTATTAAATTACAATCAAGTGATACTAATTTAATCAATAGTGATATTTGTATCAAACTACATGTTGATACTATTGACATGGCTTTTTTGAAAAAAGATACCTCTAATAAAATGGAATCGCAACCAAATAATTGGTTTATTTATAAAGGAAAGTATATGCGAATATTTTTAAAAAATCAATTGTATGATTTAAGCGAATACAATATGTTGAAAAATTATGAACTTAAGGGATATGATTTTGTTCATTCTGGTAATCAGGATCGCACTAATACTTGTTTTTCAAATTGCATGCCCAAAGGACAAAAGGAAACAATTAAACAACTTCAAAAAAGATTACAAGAATTATCATGGAATGGATATTACAAAATTTGGATGGATCATTTTAATGTTGTTAATAATATTACAAAGAAGACATTGGACTTACCCCAAATAAGTTTCAAATTGACAAAGATTACTAAATAAACATTACTTAAATATTTTGAAGTTTTTTCTTTCCTCCTTTTATGATACCGACCTTTTTGGAGGTGCAATAAAAGGATGAAGAAACCAATTGACAATGGATAATTGATATTATCGCGCGTGTCAATTGTCAATTATCCATTGTCAATTGTTTTTCTATCTTTGCAGTCAATAAAATATACCAATGACAGAAGATTTTTTGCATTATGTTTGGAAGTTTCGATTGTTTGACATGAATGATTTAAAGACTGATGAAGGAGAGGATTTGATGGTCGTAAAGACAGGTGAACATAACTCTCATGCCGGTGCTGATTTCTTTAATTCCAAGATTAAAATAGGCACGACGCTTTGGGCTGGGAATGTAGAAATTCATCTTCAGACGGATGACTGGAATAAGCATAACCATCAGCATGACAAGGCTTATAATAATGTGATTCTTCATGTGGTATATGATTCTGCTACCAATGCAATTGTTGTGGATAAAAGATTGATTCCTGTACTTGAATTAAAGGGTAAAATCAAACGAAAGATTTGGGATAATTATGAGGAATTGATTGGGAATAAAGATTGGATTCCTTGTGAAAAACAAATCAAAACAGTGGATCGTTTTACCATAGATAATTGGCTGGAAAGAATCCTGATAGAACGACTGGAACGCAAGACCGGCGAGCTTCTCACAAGCCTCAATCAAAATAATAATAACTGGGAAGAAACCTTTTACAGATACCTTGCCAAGAACTTTGGATATAAGATTAATGCCTTGCCATTTGAGTTGCTGGCGAAGTCTATTCCTAACTCTATTCTTGCCAAGCATAAAGATAATATTGAACAGTTAGAAGCCTTGTTGTTCGGGCAAGCAGGTATGTTGAATGATGATTTGGATGATGAATATTATGACAGATTGAAGAAAGAATATGAGTTCTTAAAACATAAACATTCATTGGTTCCTATTGATGAAAGTTTATGGAAGTTCCTGCGACTGCGACCTATTGGTTTTCCTTCTGTTAGGATTGCCCAGTTTGCCCAGTTGGTGCATCATTCATCACATCTTTTCTCGAAGGTATTGGAGGTGAGAAGCACGCTTGAATTGAGTAAACTGTTTAATGTTTCTACATCAGATTATTGGGATAATCATTATACTTTTGGAAAGCTTTCGGTTACTAAATCAAAACATCTTGGAAGGGATTTTATTAATAATATTATCATCAATACCATCATTCCATTTCTCTTTGTTTATGGGAAGAAGAAAGGGGAGAACAAGCAGGCAGAGAAGGCGTTTCGGTTCCTTGAAGAACTTGCTCCGGAGAAAAATTTCATCCTTAATAAATGGAAAGAAATCGGCATCACAGCAAAGAATTCTTATCAAAGTCAAGCCCTTTTGGAATTAAAGAATGAATATTGTCTCCCGAAAAAATGTTTAACTTGCAGCATCGGAAATAAAATATTGAATCGCCATGAATAATATTATACAAGAAATTAAACACCATTTTGAACAAAAGGCTTACGGAGTATGCTCTTATCTCGGAGATAAGTTAGGCATACAGACATCTCGCATCAGGTTGTTTTTTATCTACATTTCATTCCTTACTATTGGCTCTCCTTTGGTCATTTATTTCATCATCGCATTCTGGCTGAACCTTAAGAAATATGTGAATAGCAAGAGGGGAAGGGTCTGGGATTTATAAAGAGGAAATAGGGGTATAAAGGTATAGAGGTATAGAGGTATAAAGGTATAAAGGTGTAGAGGCATAAAGGTTTATGAATGATAATAATTTTCGAAAAGTAAATGGTATTAAGGGCTTGCATCCAATATTTCTATGTTGCAAGTTATACCCCTATACCTTTATACCCCTATACCTTCAAAAGTTTAAGGTGTGAAGAGCTTCCATTATTTTAAACGGATTTATATCGCCTTCCTGGTAATGATCAGTGTATTATTATTTGGAATAATCGGTTTCATAGTCATCGAACATTTCGATCTTGAAGAAGCGTTTTACATGACCATCATCACGGTCTCTACCGTTGGATTCAGTGAAGTTCATCCATTGTCGGTTGATGGTCGGATGTTTACTTCTGCCCTGATTATTATCAGTATGGGCTCTTATGCTTACGTCATTTCTATCGTTACCGGATATATCGTTACCGGTGAATTTGCACACTATTTTAAAAATTATAAAGTGAATAACAAGATTAGCAAACTCGAAAATCATGTCATCGTCTGTGGCTACGGACGCAATGGCAAAGAAGCATGTTTGAATTTAGGCAAACATGGAATTGATTACGTCATTATTGAGAGTAATTCTCATTCAATTTCTCATCTAAGAGAAGGACAAAAAATCCTTTATGTGGAAGGTGATTCAACAAATGAAACAGTATTGATTGAGGCAGGCATAGAGCGCGCAAAGGCTCTGATAACAACGCTTCCAAAGGATGCTGATAATGTTTTTGTGGTATTGACAGCAAGAGAAATGAATGGAAAATTAAAGATCATCAGCCGTGCTTCGGAAGATGCTTCGGTGAATAAATTGAGAAGAGCCGGTGCTGATAATGTCATCATGCCGGATAAGATTGGAGGCTCTCACATGGCATCCTTAATTACAAAGCCTGATGTGCTGGAGTTCCTTGATTTCCTGACCTTGCAGGCTGGTGAAACAGTGGTGCTGGAAGAGATTCTTGTCAATACATTATCTCCGGATTTCCACAATAAATCCATCAAAGAATTAGACATTAAACATCTTACCGGAACAAATATTATAGGATATAAAACCCCGGAAGGAAAGTTTATCATTAATCCTTCACCCGAAACTATCCTTCAATTAAACGCCAAGATATTTGTTCTTGGAACACAAGATCAGGTAGCGAATCTGATGGGTAAATTCTCCATTTAATTTATCATTAATATGAAAAACGAAAAGATCATTTTAGGAGTATGCCTCTGGCTTTCAAGACGCTTCAATCTAAGCGTTACAGGCTTGAGGATAGTCTTTGCAGCCACTTGTTTATTAGGAATCAGGATGCCGGTAATTGACATTTTACCCTTAGTAATTTACATCGCACTTTATTTAATCATGCCTAAGAATCAATTTTAATTTATGCCAAAAACAATTCTAATAACAGGAAGCAACGGGATGCTTGGACAGAAGCTGATTTATGCCCTATTGAAACAACAAGATGTCAAGATAATTGCAACCTCCATAGGTGCCAACAGAACCCGTGAAAAGGAAGGTTATATCTATGAATCATTAGACATAACCAAGGAGCATGAAGTGGCTGATATATTCACAAAGTATAAACCCGATGCGGTCATTAATACAGCCGCTTTCACGAATGTTGATGGATGCGAGAAAGACCATGACGGATGTGATAAATTGAATGTTGATGCCGTCATTTATCTTATCATGGAATGTAGGAAATACAACACCCATTTGGTTCATATCTCTACTGACTTTGTTTTTGATGGAAGTGCAGGTCCATACAAGGAAACTGATATTCCAAACCCATTGAGTTATTATGCAGAATCAAAATATAAGGCGGAGTTATTAGTTGAGAAAAGCAAGATAGATTGGGCGATAATTCGGACCATTATTATCTTCGGTGTGGTGGATGATTTGAATCGTTCCAATGTAGTTTTATGGACTAAGAATGCTTTAGAAAAAGGTCAAACCATCAATGTCATTAATGATCAATACCGCTCCCCTACATTGGCGGAAGACTTGGCTGATGCCTGTGTTTCTGCAGTGATGAAGCATGCAAAGGGTATTTATCACATATCCGGTAAGGAGATATTCTGCATCCTTGATATTGCATATAAGGTCGCCGATTACTTTGGTTTGAATAAAATGCTCATCAATCCTATTACTTCCGAATCCCTCAAGCAACCTGCCAAACGACCTCCTTATACAGGGTTTATCATTGATAAAGCAATAAAGGATTTAGATTATTATCCACATACTTTTGAGGAAAGCTTAAAGATTATTGATGAGCAATTGAAGAGGAATGCGGAATTGATTGTTAAGGAACAAATCAATCCTTAATCCCCAAGTTTTCATAACCCCAAAAGGCATTTGGTAGTAAACGGAATTCCGAGATACATCAAATATCAACATTTGGAGGTATACGGGAATCCGAGATACTTCAAATATCAACATTTGGGAGTAAACGGAATTCCGAGATACTTCAAATATCAACATTTGGAGGTAAACGAGATTCCGTAATGCTCCAAAAGTCAACATTTAGAGGTATTCCATAAAAGGAATGTTTTCAAGACTCGACATTTGGAAGTATTCCATAAAAGGAATGGCTTCAAGACTCGACATTTGGAAATATTAGAGCTCTTCGGGAAATAAAAAAGGGGGGAACGCAGATGACGCAGATTGCTTATGATAAGCTATGATATTGAAAAATTGCGTTGATAATACATACATATTGATGGAATAGAGTGAATGTCAACTGGTATTGTTATTTGAGTGACTGGTATAATGATTCCAGCCGCCATTATCTTTATTCCAGCCGCCATTATCTTTATTCTGGTTGCCATTATCTTTATTCCAGTCGCCATTATCTTTATTCCAGCCGCCATTATCTTTATTCCGGTTGCCATTATCTTTATTCCAGTCGCCATTATCTTTATTCCAGTCGCCATTATCTTTATTCCAGTCGCCATTATCTTTATTCCAGCCGCCATTATCTTTATTCCGGTTGCCATTATCTTTATTCCAGCCGCCATTATCTTTATTCCAGCGACTGGAATAAAGATAATGGCGGCTGGAATCATTATACCAGTCGCCTAAATGATAATACCAGTCAACATTAACTCCCTGTGAATACAATCCTTTAGGTTTGCAGCCACAAATGCAACAGGACGGGCGCCTTTTCGGCTTCTGTCTGGTTGAAGTTTAAAAGTTAAGCTAAAACCTAAACTATAGGATATTAAACCAAATAATAGAGCACTTAGGAAAATAAAAATGGGGGAACACAGAAGTCTATTTTATTTATAGAGTATATTTTTTGTCCATTAACTTTATTTTTCCTAATTTTGCAGAGTACAATAAAAATTATGAGACGGATATATTTTGCCTGCTTTTTGATGTTGCTTTCTATGGGGGTTTTCGGGCAATGCCCCAGTCCTTCTTTTACTTCTCCTGGCGATACTTTCTGTACCGGAAACCCGTTGCAGTTTTTAAACACTACCACTCCTGATAGTAATTTGGTTTATTTATGGGATTTTGCCGCCGGTGATTTGGATAGTGTTCCTACTTATGATACAATAGGCGTGGATTTTAATTTTACCAGCAATCCATATTCAGACGGGTTTTCAATTGTTGAAGATCCGGCTACTGATAGTATTTTTGGATTTGCTTCTGATTATCAGCACAGTCAAATTGTAAGAATGAGTTTTGGAACTAATATAGATACATTGGTCACTGTGGAAACTATTATTGGTTCAGTTACAGGTGCTGTGGGTTCGGACTTCATTAAAGTAAATGGTAAATGGTTTGGTTTTGTATGTAGTGTTGGAAATACTATTTCAAGACTTGAATTTGATTCAAGCCTATCAAATACGCCAGCAGTAATATCAATAGGACCAATTCCTCTTACTGTTAACAGCTATTCTATTGTAATTAGGGAAGAAGGTGGAAAATTTTATGGATTTATTGCTGATTATGGAGTTAGCAATGGTATTATCAGACTTGATTTTGGTAATCAGATCACTAATACCCCAACTTCAAGTTTAGTAGCTGTGAATTTTCTTTCACATCCAAGTTATATAACTATAAAGAAATTTTGCGATAAATGGGTTGGTTTAGTTGCTGGATACGGAAATGGAGTAACTACCCAAATAACTTTTGATAGTACATTAACTTCTGGTATAACAGGGAATTCACTTGGTACAATAGGGAGTGGTACAAGTTCTGGTGTTGATATGGTGGAAGAAGATTGTAATATTTATGGTTATGTTTGTTATAATGGAGATCCTAACCTTTATAAACTATCTTATGGTACATTAATTAATAATTCCCCAACAATTTCTACAATTCCAGGATCCAATAGTGGCGCATGTGCATTAAAATGTATTAATTTTAATTCTCAATACCGGATTTTTAATATTCAACATAATACAAATTCCTTAACCAGATGGAAATTCCCTAACAATTCTGGTTCTAATTATGATACTTCTACCGCTGTCTCTCCCAGCAATATTGTTTTTACTCAACCTGGAACTTATAAAATATCGCTTACTGCCAAGGATACAATAACAGGTTCAAATAATTCTGTTTGCAGTACTATAATTGTTAAACAAAATGCCTCAGCTTATTTTGATGTTCCTGTTTCTAATGCATGCAGTAATACTTTTACTTTTACTGATGGTTCAAGTCCCAATACGCTGCCAAGGGTTTGGAACTTTGGCGATACTCATACTTCTAATGCCGCCACAGTTACGAATGTCTATTCAGCAATAGGAACTTATACTGTTACCCTGACAATCACTTCTGCCAATGGATGCACAAGTCAATATTCAAGGCTGGTAATTGCTGACAGTGTGGTTGCAAACTTTACTGCTTTGGGCGGATGTACTGCTGCTGTTGTCTTTTCTTCTCTTGATAATCCATCTTCACTTAGTTCCGTGTTATGGAATTTTGGTGATGGTAACAATGGCACAACCCTTGATACATCTTATGCTTATGCTCATAGTGGAACCTATAGCGTAACTCTGACAGAAACAATTAATGGATGTTCAAGCAGCATTACTCACCCTGTTAATTTTTATTTCGTCCCCGCAGATTCTTTTTCTTTTTCGACTTCATGCCTCGATTCAACAATTCATTTTACTAATTATTCCCATTGTGTGGATACACCTCTGACTTATTATTGGGGTTTTGGCGATTCCACGAGTTCAGCATTGCAAACCCCAAATCATATTTACGATTTTGCTGGAATTTATCATGACACCCTAATCTGCACTTCTCCTCATGGGTGTAAGGATACCCTGATACAATTTATAAACGTCAGCATACCATCCCATGACAGTATTATTTATTCCCCGACTTCTATTTGCGGGAATACTCCGGTAAATTTTTCTGATTTATCTTCTTCCCCGATAAAGTATTGGTGGAATCTTGATACTGCAGCTCAATTTGACACTTCTACACTTGCGCATCCCGCATTTCATTATCCATTGGCAGGGACATATTATGTGAAGCTCGTTACTCTTACCGGAACAAGTTGCTATGATTCCACACTAAAATCATTATATGTTTCGCCAGGCCCTACTGCCCATTTTACCTTTGATACTGCTTGTTTGGGAATTCCAATGACGCTTCATGATTCATCAATAATTGTTCTGGCAGATCATATTGATTCATCTTTCTGGAGTTTTACTGACACTGCCTTTAGTGCCTTGGGATTAACATACGGTCATATTTTTAGTTCCTGCGGAATGCATCAAGTCATTCATACTGTAATTTCAGATTCAGGTTGTATCGGTAAAGATTCCCAAATGGTGGAAGTTTTTTGTCCGCCAACTGCCGGCTTCCACTACACTTCGGTGGCATGTACCTCTACCCCTTTATCTTTTACCGATGCAAGCACTTTTGGTTCAGGGACTTCTATTCAATCATGGAATTGGAATTTTAGTGATTCAACACCGATAGATACCCATCAAAATCCTTCCCATTCCTTTGGAACTAACGGCTATTACGAAATCTATCTTACGGTTACCAATAACCAGGGATGTGTCAGCAATACAGATTCTGCAAGTATTCAAATTTTTCAGGGTCCTCTCCCGATGTTCAATATTGGCAGCAATGACATTTGTGCAGGTACAGTTGATAGTTTCATAGATTATAGTCAACCTTCAGGATTAATTTCATCTTGGCAATGGTTCTTTGGCGACCATAATTCCGGCAATAATTTTTCTTTCATTCAAAACTCCGCTCATCAATATGACTCTGCCGGTCGTTTTATTGTTGCATTAACTGTTTCAGAGATTATAGATTCCAATCTCACTTGTTATGCCAGCGATACGGCAAAGCTTTCCCCTGTCAATGTTCATCCCAATCCAATAGCAAGTTTTGTAGATTCTAATCGCTGCCAGGGATTGCCGGTATGGTTTAAGAGTACCAGTACTGTCCCGATAAATGTTTTTGGTGATACCATAAATTGGTGGTCATGGTCTTGGGCTTCCATTAATAGTTTTGGAGATACCGCCCATTTCATCTTTCCGAATCCAGGTGTGGATTCCATCACATTATTTGTTCAAACTGCATATTGTGCAGACACCGTTACCCAAAATGACACTATTCAGCCTGCCCCAACCTCCATTTTTACCTTTACTCCAAGCACCGGAGTTCCTCAAGTCCCTGTAAGTTTTGTTAATCATTCAACCTTTTATGATTCTTGCTTTTGGAATTTTGGAGATAATACGAATATACTAACGATTCCAAACCCAATACATCTTTTTGAATCTGCTTCCTGCGACACAATTACCCTGACAACTAAAAATTCGGATGGCTGCATTGCATCTTCTTACCAGGTTCTTTGTTTTAAAGAAGCTGTTTTATGCCTCGCTGTTGACAGTCTTTCAGAAACCATTACCGGAAATCTTATGAATGTCCAGGCTCTGATTCTAAATACAGGCACGATACCGATTTATAACTTCGAGGTCATGGTAAATGTCGGCGGCAGCATATTGGTACTACCGTTTTATGATACATTAACCAATGAATTACCATATACCGATACTTTCCGTCTCAATCAATCCTTTGTAATTGACCCTTATCAGCCACCAACTTATGTCTGTCTGTTGGCAGAGAATCCTAACGGAATTGTTCTTAATGATACAACTAATTGCGTTAATGAACTATGCCTTGATTTATCCCAGCAATTATTGGTTTTTGACCTCTATCCGAATCCGACCTTAAATTATGTTACCCTTGACGTGGTCGTCCCATTGAGCAGCGAAATAATTATTTCCGTCTATGATGTTACAGGAAGATTAATCGGGATTTTGTATGACGGAACGACTCTAAACGGCTACAATCAATACCTCCTTCAGACCGAACATTTAGCCAAAGGCTGCTATCTCCTTACAGTAGATTTCCGCGACGAAAGGATTGTAAAGAAGTTTAATAAGTTTTGATGATCGAGGATAATTTGGTGATTTTTTATTTTAAAAGCTTTAAAACAAAGTAGATTTTTTTATGGATGAAATGTTTTGTTTCAAAGAGCATAACCTCTGCGCTATGGCGCACAACCCCTGCGCTATGGCGCACAACTCCTGCGCTATGGCACACAACCCCTGCGCTATGGCGCACAACTCCTGCGCTATGGCGCACAACTCCTGCGCTATGGCGCACAACTCTTGCGCTATGACGCACAACCTTCGCGCTATGGCGCACAACTCTTGCGCCAATCATAAAAACACCTTTGGAGACATTTATTTTACCATGAAAACTCCTCTTAAAGTCAAATCATAACCTAAATCTCCTTCTCCAATAAAGAAAGCCCTAATCACCCTAATCCAAATATGAAGCCTGAATACTCCTTTATAGTTCCCATTTATAATGACGCTTACCTCGCCGAAGAGTTTTGCATTGACTTTGAAAAAGAATTCAGCAAATTCCTTAATGAAGAAAATATTAGTCAAAGTGTGGAATTAATTTTTGTGAATGATGGCAGCAAAAACGACTCAATAATAACTTTGAAAATTCTTGTCGCCAAATTTCCGTTTGTAAAAGTGGTTGATTTGAGCCGGAATTTCGGACAGCATATTGCTCTTTCCTGCGGATATAAATTAGCCCAAGGAAATTTTGTTGGCATGTTGAATGTTGACCAGCAAGAACCGGTGAGTGAGATTTTTATTCTTTTGAATCATTTCAAAAATAATGATGTGGATATTGTGTACGGACTTCGCGGTTTTCGGAATAGCTCCTGGAAAGATAAAGCGACTTCCTACATTTTCAACATTGTTTTGAATAAATTGACGGGGAATAAAACTCCATTGAATATTGCAACGATCAGAATCATGAACCGCAGATTTACTGATGCATATAACTCCCTCACCGAAAAATCCCGCTACATTCCAGGGCTTGAAGCATGGCTGGGATTCAAACAAGATTATGTAAATGTCATTCATCAGGAAAGGAAAAATGGAATATCAAGTTATAATTTTAAAAAACGATTATTGATGGCGATAGATTCCATAATTTCCTTTTCCGATTTGCCGCTGAAGTTGATTGCTGTCTTTGGAATTTGTATTGCATTTGTGGGCTTCGGATTGACGTTTTATTTGTTCCTCACCAAGTTGTTTTTTATTCAATATCAGCCAGGATATACATCCACGGTTTCGATCATAACTTTCGTCGGAGGCGTTCAGATAATGGTAACAGGGTTGGCGGCGTTGTATATCGGGAGGATTTTGAAAGAAGTACAAAACAGACCCCTTTATATCATCCGTGAAAAGATTAATTTTGCAGACAATGTTTAACAGAGAAAGGTTCGTAGAAGAGATAAATACACAGGGATACTCCATTGTTGAAAATGTCCTTTCTCCGGAATTCATCGCAAAAGCAAAAACAGAGTTGATAAAAGCTATCGACAAGGAAGCAGAATATCATCAAGGCACAAATTATTCTGATTATGGAATGGTGCTTTTATGTTCCTTGTATGATAAGGTCTTTGTGGAATTATTCGATAATCAAAACTTGCTTGATTCCTTCAATTCAGTTCTTGGAGAAGGATGTATTGTTTATGCTTACACATCGTCTTCCATGCCTCCGTCCACTTCTAATTATTCCAAAAGAATTCATAACGATTGTCCAAGAATAATCCCGAATTATATTACCAATCTGGGAGCTACAATCCTTTTGGATGATTTTACCGAGGAGAATGGAGCGACTTGGTTTTTGCCTTATTCCCACAGCACAGCAGAAGCACCCACCGAAGATTATTTCTTTTCAAATGCCAAAAGATTAATAGCAAAAGCCGGGACTGTCTGGTTCTTCAATGCAAGAATCTGGCATGCAGGAGGAATCAACAAAACAAATAAGTGGAGGCACGCCTTGACCATCAATATGGGACGTTCATGGATGAAGCAGCGCATTGACATTCCAAGAGCCATGAGCGGAATTGATGTGTCACAATTTTCCGAAAAGGCATTGCAGAAATTGGGCTTCCTCGCCCAAGTGCCAGCTTCTTATGAAGAATATTATGTTCCTTTTGAAGAAAGAAAATTTAAACAAAAAACAGAGTAAATAAAAATCTATAATCATGCAACCAGTATCCATAGAACGTATTCCTATCAATAGAACCCTTTACGAATTTCCACAAGTGGTCATCATCGAGACAATAGCAGGGTGTAATCTTAAATGCATCATGTGCCCAGAGAAAGATCTTTCTCGTCCACAAGGAAAAATGAAATTTCCTTTATTCAAAAAAATCATTGATGAGATAAGCATCGAAAATCCTGATGCCGAAGTTTGGATGCCTATCATGGGCGAAGTTTTTATGATGAAAGAAAGAGTTTTTGATTTAATAGAATACGCCAAATCAAAAGGCTTGAAGAAACTTTACATGAATTCCAATTTTGTATTGTTTGATAAAAAATGGATAGACCGATTGGATTCATCAGGTTTGAACAAATTAACGATAGGTCTCGATGCGGCCACCAAAGAAACGTATGAGAAAATCAGGGTGGATGGGGATTTTGATAAAGTTGAAGAAAATATAAAGTCTTTAATGCAAGCCAAATCTGAAGGCAAATTAAAGAATTTGGAAGTAACATTGCAATTCATAGTCATGCAAGAAAACGAACATGAAGAGGAACTTTTTAAAACTAAATGGATGGACAAAGGATTTACTATAAAACTTCGTCATCGTCTTGGCTGGGGAACTGCTGTTGAATCTCCTGCTCTGTGTCTTCCAAATGAAGGTCGTGATATTCCTTGCCCCTGGTTGATGCGAACGATGTCCATTCATCAGGATGGAAATGTTGCGCAATGTGATGCCGTTTGGAATGGTCAGTTTTATGAAGGCGATTTGAATACCACTTCAATAAAAGAAATTTGGCTTGGAAGTTTATTGCAGAAAAGAAACAGACATCTTAATAATGATTTTGACCTGGATCCATGCAGGGATTGCAGAGATTGGCAATGTGGATTATCGGAAACATACAAGGATTAATTTTAAAAGAACAGGATGTCAGATACAGAAAAATATTCAGAAATAATCAAAGCAAATATTGCTCTCCATTCAAAGATGTCGGAGCACTATAATACTTGCGAGCCGCATTTCAAACCAGAAAATATCCAAAAAGTTGAAGCCAAATTATTGGAAGCAATTAATGCCACTAAAGCGGAGAAATTATTGGACTTAGGCTGTGGTACCGGCTTTATGATTAATATCGCAAAGAAATATGTCAAAGAAATTACTGGCGTAGATGTAACACAAGCTATGCTTGATAAAGTTGATTTAACCAGTGCAAAAATTACATTGATAAACCATGACACAGGAAGTGTAGCTCTTGACTTTGGAAGTTATGATGTTGTTTCGGCATATTCATTTCTTCACCATTTATATGATGTCCTTCCAACTTTTAAAACAGCATCTAATGCACTGAAACCTAGAGGAAAATTCTATGCAGATCTTGAACCCAATTATTATTTCTGGGAAAAGATTCATCAATTGGATCGCAATGGAAAGTACGACCCAATTGTAAAGAGAGAAATAGAAATGGTGACCTATAAGGATGAAGATATAGAGAAGAATTTTGGTGTTGAAAAGGATATTTTCAACAATGCAGAATTTGGGAAGAATATAATGGGGGGATTTAAAGAAGAAGATTTAAGAGAACAACTTCTGAAAGCAGGCTTTACAAAAGTTGATTTCTTTTATCATTGGTACATTGGACAAGCAGCCTTGATTAATGATGAACAATTTACTAAAGAAGACCGCTTCAAACATGCTGATGTTATGGATAACATTTTGCAAAGAATACTTCCACTCTCAAAACATTTATTCAAGTATGTTGGTTTTATTGCAACAAAATAACTTTCTGTTTTTATGTATAATAAAGTTGCAATTATTGGTTACGGGAATTTTGGGAAACAGTTTCACAATTTCATCAAGGAAAACACAATAAATAGTTTTGTCTTTTTTGATGATATTGCTTTTAAGAGGAATGAAGAGAATTGTTTGCCCTTTGATTCTAATAATCTTCCAAAATATCAAAATTACAGTTTTTATGTTGCTTTAGGTTACCATCATTTGCAAACAAAGATTAAAGTTATTCAACATTTGATTTCATTGGATAGAATTATTCCGGTATTTAAACATACGACTTGCTTTGTCAATCGCTCTGCCAATCTTGGACATGGAACATTTATCTATCCGATGTGTAATATTGATAGCAATGTTGAAATCGGCATTGGAGTTTTAATAAATAATTCTGTTTGTATCTCTCATGATTCTATCATTGGCGATGGATGTTATATATCACCAGGAGTTATTGTTTCAGGTAAAGTTACTATCGGTGATTACACATTCATCGGCGCTGGTTCTATTATTGCAAATGATATTAAGATCGGCAAGAATGTTATTATAGGAATTGGATCAGTCGTTACAAGAGATTTACCAGATAATTGTTCAGCTATCGGCAATCCATTGAGGATTTTAAACAAAGCAATAGAACTTCAATAATATTTATGAAAGTAGCCATCATTCAATCAAACTATTTACCTTGGAAAGGTTATTTTGATATTATTCATGATGTAGATATTTTTTGTTTTTATGATGAAGTTAAATATACCAAAAATGATTGGAGAAATCGTAATAAAATCTGTTCTACAAATGGTTCATTCTGGTTAACAATCCCGATTCATAAAGATGCCGTTAAATTAAAAATAAATGAAGTCAAATTTACTGACAAATCCTGGCAGAAGGAGCACTTTGATACTATCTATCAGACTTATAAGAAAGCTCCATACTTCTATCAGTTAGAACCTTTGTTAAATGATTTCTATGAAGCGAAAGAGTGGGAATTTCTTTCTGAATTCAATCAATACTCCATTCAAAGAATCTCAGAATTTCTTGGTATTAAAACAAAGTTTGTCAAATCAAAAGATTACTATTTGAAAAGCAATAGAATGGAAAGATTGATAAATCTCTTAAAAGACTTAAATGCCACAAAATATATTTCTGGACCCTCTGCAAAAAATTATTTATCAGAATGCGAAAATTTATTTGAAGAGAACTCAATTGAATTGATATATAAGATTTACACTGGATACCCCGAATATCATCAGATGTCGAAGCCTTTTCAGCAATATGTTTCTGTTTTGGATTTGATTGCAAATGTTGACAATAAAGAAATTCCATTTTATATTTGGGGATGGAGAAAAAATTAAATATAAGATTACATAATGTCACAATTTCATAAAGACTCAAATGGTATATTTATCCTTAACGATCAAAAAGAAATAATATCATATCCGGAATCTGGAAACGATGAATGTTTTGGAATTGAGCAAGACAGTTTTTGGTTTAAGCATAGGAATAATATTATTTTGGAAATAATGAAAAAATACCCTTTCCAAGGCAACTTTGCAGATATTGGAGGTGGCAATGGTTATCAAGCAAGTTTTATAAAAAAAAACTTTCCTAATAAAGAAGTTTTTCTAATTGAACCAGGTTATCAAGGTTGTTTGAATGCAAAGAAATATGGTGTTAAAAATATTTATAATATTCCATTTGAGAAATTTGATTTTATAGGAAACAATATTGATGGAGTAGGTCTTTTTGATGTTATAGAGCATATTGAAGATGATGTCACTTTTTTAAAAGACATTGGCAAAAGTTGTCCTTCAAAAACAAATATTTACATAACTGTTCCAGCTTATAATTTGCTTTGGTCTGATACTGATGATTATGCTGGACATTTTAGAAGATACAATTCCAAATTGATTAGAAGCCTTGCGAATGGCTCTGGATTGAATGTTTTATATACTGGGTATTTTATGTTCTATTTACCATTACCTATTTTATTTGCAAGAAATATTCCTTATCGAATTCGAGGAAAAAGAGAACAACAAACTCTTCTCAAAGATGCTTCAGGGAATCATTTTGCAAGTTCATTGTCAAGCAAGGTAATAACCTTATTGAATAGCTTAGAAATTGAAGGTATTCATGTGTTTGGGAAGCTAATTTTTGGCGGGAGTTGTATTGCAGTATTACAAACAAAATAAGAAGATAGAGTGATGTTTGATGCAAATTCCTATTATATAAAATATTATTTTGTTACGATACTTTTACTTTCACTATGCAGCATATTTGGTAAGATTATCCTTTCATTTTTTTCATCAAATACAACATTTCGTTTTCATCAAAGAATCTTTTTTCAATTAGTAACAGGTATTATATCAATAGTTACCATTTACTCTATTTTTATCACAAAATTCAATACCATTAATTTTGCCGTTTTGATTTTATCAATAATTTTTTTATTGTACAATTTTAGTATTATAAAAATCCCCAATTTGAAACTTGCCAATTTATTTAGCGAAGCTTTTATTGTTGTTCTTTTGGGAACTTTTTGGTGGGCTATAATTTACTTTTCTCAAATCTTCTCTATATCACATAATATTTCTCCAATTATAGGGGACCATATTTATTATAGTAAGATATCTGAATCCTTAAATACTTTTATGAAAGAAAGCAATCTTGACTCAAATCTATATTTTCTTCCAAAAAATACTCCACTCAATCTTTATCATTATTTTGAACTTTGGTTGAATGCATTTGTTATTAATTATTTCGATGTATTAACAATCCTTTCCAATTATTTAATTATTAATGTTTCTTTTTTAGCCATTACGTCTTTAGGAATAATAGGGATAATTGAATCCTTTTCATCATCTCGAATTTCTTTAGTTGACTATATGTGGTCGTTCGTGTTGTTAGGTCTGAAAGGTATAATCCTTACATTTGTTTTATCTGAAATTGATTCTTTTTATTATAATCTTTTTGATATGCCTAAATTATCAATTATATATATATTAATAATTGCATATATTAGTCTTATTGGTAATAAATTTTACCAGGCTTCGTGGTTTGCTTTACTTTTATTAGCAATAGTCTATACACCTATTGCTCCTGTAATTATAGCGAGTCTTTCTATCTGTTTACTTATTGAATTCATTAAAAATAAATTCAATAAAGCAACTTGGATATCCTTCCAATTCATTTCATTGTTATGTGTTGTCTTATATATAGGTTTATTCTATGGTGTGATTAACAAGGGAACCTCTGATATTCAAATGGCAACGTTTTCTTCTAAGGTTTTTAATATTCGGAATTACTTGAAAACATTTGTAGATATTATTGGCAAAACAACCCTTCAAACAGGAATTTTGTACATCACTTTCATCGTTTTATTAGTACCTTTTTTAATCAGAAAGAAGTCAAATGTTAAACTTCTTTTATATAATTTTATCAATACCAATTTTCAATTGATTTTAATAATTATTACTTCATTGGTTCTTTGGGCGGTAGTTGGTAATTTCATTGTAGCTTCAGTAGAGTTTTTCAGCAGTATTTCCATTCCAATTATCAGCATCATTTTTATGGTTTTAGTTTTGAAAGTAGTGAAAAAATATAACTATAAAAAATACTCTTTGATTCCACTATCAATCATTGCCATACTGTGCGTATATTTTTTTATAATCAATGCAAAGGAAGTCAGAGCCGCGGATTCATGCAACATTTATTCCAGAGAATATTTATCAAAAATCAATGATCTGGTAAAGAGAAAAATAATTAACCCTTATGGCGGATCAATATTGTCCCCAATAGACTATGAACCGAATAGATCCGCAGGACAATATACTTTGGTTTACACCAATGGGCTCTACTTGAAATATATGAAAAACAATTTTAACACCATATCAATTTCTCCTGATTCATCTTCATATTATAAAGCTGCTATTCTGGCATCTTCTCCAATTAATTTATTTATAAGGGAGCAAATAAAGAACCATATTTTCAAAAACACGACGCAAAGCCAAATTGATTTTATCCGCAAATACAATATACAATATCTTATTACATCGCCTCATGTACAATTAGATTCGGTATTTGATAGTCTGATAGACACTCAAATAACTGATTCAATTTCTCATGAACATTTTATCCTTTTAAAACCCTTCAACACTAATGATTCATTATGATTATCCCCTTCAACCAGCCCTTCCTGACAGGCAAAGAAACCCAATACATCGAGCAAGCCGTTAAATCCAATAAGATCTCCGGCGATGGTCTCTTCACCAAGAAATGCCATCAATTCTTTGAACAGAAATATGGCTTCAGGAAAGTATTACTGACCACTTCCTGTACTGATGCTCTTGAGATGGCGGCTATCCTTCTCAATATTAAGGAAGGTGATGAAGTCATTGCGCCTTCTTACAGCTTTGTTTCTACTGTCAATGCTTTTGTTTTGAGGGGTGCTAAGATTGTTTTCGCTGACAGCGAAACTTCTACTCCTAATATTGATGTCACTAAACTGGAAGCTCTGATTACCCCGAAAACAAAGGCTATTGTGCCCATTCATTATGCAGGTATTGCTTGTGATATGGATGCCATTATGGATATTGCCAACCGCCATTCTCTCTTTGTGGTGGAGGATGCTGCTCAAGCTATTGACTCTTATTACAAAGGCAAGCCATTGGGTTCTATCGGGCATCTTGCAGCCTTTTCTTTTCACGAAACCAAGAACATCATTTCCGGTGAAGGCGGCATGTTGGTTATTAATGATGAGCAATTCGTCAAACGTGCCGAAATCATTCGCGAAAAAGGCACTAATCGTTCTGCTTTCTTCAGGGGCGAAGTGGATAAATATAATTGGGTGGACATCGGTTCATCTTTCTTGCCTTCTGACATTATCGCTGCCTTTTTATTCGCTCAAATTGAGAATATAGAAACCATTCAAGACAGGCGAAAGCAGAGCTGGAATGCTTATCTGAAAGGACTTCTTCCGCTACAGGATGCAGGCAACATTCGGCTGCCATTCATCCCTGATTATGCTACGAATAATGCACATATTTTTTACATCGTTTGTAACGATGTAAAGAATAGAATTGGCTTAATAGATCATTTGAAAAAGCAAGATATCAATGCTGTCTTCCATTATCTTTCTCTTCACAACAGCCCGTTCTATAAGGACAAACATGATGGCAGGAAGCTTCCAAATTCAGATCATTATACTGATTGCCTTATCCGGCTTCCAATGTATTTTGAATTAACCACCGAAGAAATTAATACCGTTATTAATGGGATTAATTCTTTCTTTCAGTCCTAATCTTTAATGCTTTCATTCCACAATTATTCAAATAAAGTTATGGTTCAATTCACCACTATAATTTTAAAATTCGGAGAGCAAGGGGAGAAAACCGGCTGGACTTATATCGAAATCCCTGCTGATGTGGCACAGGAAATCAAGCCGGGAAATAAAAAAGGTTTTAGAGTAAAAGGTAAAATAGATAATTGGGAATTTCATGGATTAGCCCTGATGCCTATCGGAAAAGGAGTCTTCATCATGGCTCTCAAAGCCGAAATCAGAAAGGCAATCGGTAAGAAACATGGAGCCATGATTACTGTGCAAATCCAAGAAGATACAAGCCCGATGCTACTGGATGAAGATTTTATGGAATGCCTTACCGATGAACCCGAAGCTCTGAAATTTTTCAACAATCTTCCTAAAGGTCATCAAAGATATTTTTCAACTTGGATTCAAAGTGCCAAGACAATTCCGACAAAGTCAAAACGAATTGCTCAAGCCGTCGATGCCCTATTGAGAAAACAGCATTACGGCGAAATGATTCGGTGGCTGAAGGAAAATAAATTATGAGTTATGAGTTATGAGTTATGAATTATGAGTTATGAGTTAAGCAAGTGAACTCATAACTCATAACTCATAATTCATAACTCATAATTCATAATTCCCTTCATTCATTCATGGCAGCTCCCCGAAAAGGGAGCAGCTATTAATAAATTAAAAAAAGCAATCAGACATAACAGAGTAGTAAAAACAGTAGGTTTTGCAGCTCTTGGACGACCAAGAGACGCAAAACCTATTGGTTTAGCACTCTCCTATAACCAAGAGATGCAAAAACTATAGGTTCAGTTACTCTTGGTTGTCCAAGAGCTGCAAAACCTATTGTTTTTATACCTCTTGGACAACCAAG
>Ga0206816_1119_pt1 | contig 20088 bp, 16 predicted proteins | sample Alteio_BWOrgCont_88_FD_152866 | JGI IMG/M metagenome (GOLD analysis project Ga0206816, IMG submission 152866) | Enriched cells from forest soil in Barre Woods Harvard Forest LTER site, Petersham, Massachusetts, United States -... | ecosystem: Environmental > Terrestrial > Soil > Temperate forest >... | reverse complement strand
AGACGTATATTTTCCGCTATCACCCTGGTATCTTCAACGTTTTGAACAAGATTTCTCAACAATGCCTTTGCTTGTAAAAGCGTATAATATCTTTTTTTAACATCAAGCACCATCAAACTTATAGCTTCCTGTGTTTCGTACTTTGTAGCATCATAATCTGCACGTGCTTTTTTTGCTGTGTACGGTTTCTCCAAAAAAGTACCTAAATCAAAATTGACACCAAATTGGAAACCATTAACAGAATAAGGGTTTGCCGAGATACCCGGCGATGCAATAGCAACAGCGCTGTTAGGCCTGTAAATGTATGAGCCATTAAATATATCCAGGTAAGACCAGGCACTACTGCCGATGTTCGTTTGGGCGCTCTTTTCCCTTAGTTGAAGCACTTTTATATGGGGATAATATTCTATAGCTGCTTTTATATATTTTTCTAAAAGATCTGCATCAACCACTATCGTCTGTTGGCCGGCTGCCTGGGGTATGCCTACCTGCGCGGCGGCTTCATAACTTAAAAAAAATGCTATCAGCAATACTAACAGGGGTATTTTCTTCATTTATTTATGATTTGAGTATAATAATGCTAATTTTATTTCAAGAGTTGTGAAAAAACATTTACACATTTTGAAGCTATCCACATTGCAGTGATATTTTGAACTTAAAATTAAGTAGTTATGTGTTAAACCGGCCCATAAAAGCTATGTAATAACGCGTTGGTTAAAGTGTTTTTTACAGAAGCAAAAATATGGAAACATATCGGATTTCCTGTTTAAATGTATTATCCGCAAATTGAAAATTTCATTTTGATATATTAAAGAATACAACTAAGTTACCCATCAAATTCACTACCTGTACTAAACGATATTCATGTTAAAGCTATTATTCAAGCCTGCTGTTTTTATTTCCCTGTTAATCACCGTTGTTGCGTGTACAACCGAGCCCGAGAAAAAAGAATACAGAGAGAATATCGAATTAAATAAAATACAAACATCCAATACCCCATTTTCAAATTTTTTAGGCGTTAACGGGTTTGAATGGGATTTTTTTGAAGATGGAAAAAGCGTTGTTGATACCGAAAAGGTAAAAAACATGTTGTCGTTTGGCGGTTTCAGGCATTATATGGACTGGGGCAAAATAGAACTGGAAAAAGGGAAATACACATTTAATCCAACCCGCGCAGGCGGGTTTAATTATGATATGGTTTACCAGCTTTGCAGCCAAAACAACGTTGAAGTATTGACCTGTATGCAAAATTGCCCGCCCTGGCTGGTTGATACTTATCCCGGCGACCAACAGGATGTCGACAATGTGCCTGCCCCTTTTGGTTTAAACCACTCAGACCCCGCCTCGTATATACTACAGGCTAAAGCCGCTTTCCAGTTTACAGCAAGATATGGTAATAATAAAGCGATAGATACTACCTTAATAGCCCTGGATAAAACGCCGCGATGGAACGGTGATATACCAAATACACTCAAAGTTGGCTTAGGTTATGTGCATTACATAGAGTGTAATAACGAAGTTGATAAAACCTGGAAAGGTGCAAAAGCGCATCAAAGTCCTGAAGAGTACGCTGCCAATCTATCGGCATTTTATGATGGTGATATGGGGAAATTAGGCAAGGGTGTTGGCGTTAAAACTGCCGATTCTACAATGAAAGTCGTAATGTCGGGCATTGCATACCCGGATACATCCTATGTTATCCGTATGATACAATGGTGTAAAAAGCATCGCGGCTATAAGGCTAATGGCGCTGTAAATCTTTGTTTTGATGTGATCAATTACCATACTTACAATAACGATGGCCCCCCCGGTACCGATAAATATTCCATAGGCAAACCGCCCGAATTAACAGCCGCCGCAAAGGTAGCTGATGATTTTGTGGCGATGTCTGCAAAATATGCAAACGGAATGGATGTTTGGATAACCGAATCGGGTTATGACATTAACGCGCAAAGCAGGCAACGAACAATATCCATAAACTACCGGTCGCCCCTGCTTACACAGGCAGATTGGATACTGCGGTCGGCGTTTTTATATGCGCGGCATGGGTTAAAGCGGTCGTTTTTTTATATGCTGGACGATGTTGATAAAAATAGCGGCACATCTTATTCCTCGTCGGGGTTTGTTGAAGGTAATAAAAAACGGCCCGTAGCCAATTATTTTTTAGAAGTAAAAAGCATATTAGGCAATTACAGTTATCAACAAACCATAAGCAGTGATCCGATGGTTGACGTTTATGTTAACCAGGATAAAAAGATATACGTAATGTATGTGCCGGATGAAAAAGACCGCAAAGCATTTTACGATTTGGAGCTCAAAGGTGCCACTTCAGCAAAAATATATCGTTTGGTGCCCGGTGCGCCACAAGTAAAAACTGATATTGTTCCGGTAAAAAATGGCGAATTAGAAATAGACCTTACCGAAACCCCCATTTTTGTAGAAGCAAACAACTAACTTTACTGTTTATCCGTAACGGTTACTATATAACTTAGTTAGTCACAATGATCACCGATATCGTACTTAAACTATATAAGCTCGACCCGCTTATTAAGCGCAATGTATTGAAGACCATATCATGGCGCATAATTGGCTCTATAGATACCGTCATTTTGGGCTGGCTGATAACCGGTAATTTAAGTTTCGGCGTTAAAATAGGCGGTACGGAATTATTAACTAAAATGCTGCTTTATTACGGGCACGAGCGGATATGGCAAAGCATCAGGCTGGGGCTACCCTCCCGTCGCCAGCAAAACAAGCTGATCATAAGTCAAAATAAACCACACCTGTTTAAACAAACCGGCAAAATTACCCGCAAAGACCGCGAGGAATTAAATCATAGTCCATCATTCACGCTTTGGCTAACCGGCTTATCGGGTTCCGGAAAATCAACTATTTCAAACGAGATTGAGTCATGGCTATTTAGCCTTGGTGCCCGCGTTTATATATTGGATGGTGATAACACCCGGCTTGGTATTAACAGCGATCTTTCTTTTTCGGACGAGGACCGTGCCGAAAACATCCGGCGCGTAGCCGAAATTTGTAAGCTGTTTAATGATGCAGGCACTATAGTTATTGCTTCGTTTATCTCGCCATTTGCCAATGACCGGTTGGTTGCTAAAAACCTGGTAGGTGCCGAAAGTTTTATCGAAATTTATACCGATTCGAGCATCGAAACCTGCAAACAGCGTGATACCAAGGGACTGTATCAACTGGCGCTTAACGGCAAGATAAAAAACTTTACCGGTATCGGCAGCCCGTACGAATCGCCCCTATCGCCTGATATTCACTTGCATACCGACAAAGCATCCATAACCGACTGTGTGGCTATTGTTAAAGAGTATCTCACTACTCATAAAAAAGTAAATTTTTCACACGGTTATGCTACGGTAAGTTAATTTATTACCTTAGTTCGTCAAAAAAAAAATCAAATACCAATGAAATTACGCATCCTATCTAACGCATTTATTGTCCTGCTATTAGTCACGGCAACCTCTTTTAATCAGCAAACTGCTATTCCCCGTTATGACCACGTTATCCTCATCATAGAGGAAAATCACGGCTTTAACGAACTCATTGGCTCTACCAATGCGCCCTATATAAACGAGCTGGCACAACAGGGAGCCTTATTCACGCAATCGCATGGAATTTCGCACCCAAGCCAGCCCAATTACCTTGCCATCTACTCGGGCAGTATGCAGGGAATAAGCAATGATGCCTGCCTGCAAACCATAACACCCTACACAACACCAAACTTGGGCGCTTCGCTTATCAGCCACGGGTTTAGCTTTAAAGGATACGCCCAAACGATGCCGTCAGAAGGCTTCCTTGATTGCAGTTACCAACAAAATAAGATCGGCGAGTATCTTTATGCCCGCAAACACGCGCCTTGGGTTAACTGGCAGGGCACAAAAGAAAACAATATCCCGGCCTCGTGCAGCCAGCCAATGACGGCGTTCCCGACAGATTTTACCAAGCTGCCAACTTTTTCGTTCGTGGTACCCGATATGGATTATGATATGCATAATGTTACTTCGGGCGATGCCGAGGCCATACAACGCGGCGATAAATGGTTAAAAGAAAACATAGATGCCTATGTAAAATGGGCCAAAACCCATAATAGCCTGCTCATTGTAACCTTTGATGAGGACGATTATAAGACCATGAACCAGATACCAACCATGTTCATCGGCGCAAAGGTTAATACCGGCAAATACGACGAGAAAATAGACCATTACACTTTGCTGCATACCATTGAAGCCATGTACGGCTTACCAACTATGGCCGAAGATGCCAAGGCAGGGGTGATTACCGATGTTTGGAAAAAGTAATTTAGGCTGTGTTTGTCGGCATTTTGCAGAACAATAAAGCTCTGTCATCTCGATAGTGAGAGACCTGTACACAAGCTGCCCCACGCAAGAAACTGCCCGTTTATATTACTTGCCGTTTCTCATTTTGCTTATCCACAAATACACCGCCCAAATGCAGGTAACAGCAAACACAAATAAGATGGGCATATAGTAATTGCCAACAAACGAATAAAAATACGCACCCACCAAAATATAGGCAGACGCTATACAAAGTTTCAATATAATCAATTCGGCATTTGACCAGCTGGTTTTCGCTTTAAAAAAGTTCATCGTTCCTCCTTTTTTTCAATAAAGATAAGTGGAAATGGGTTATAAGTAATTGATGGTTGTCACATTATTTGTTGATATTTATTGATTGTTCGCCACGCATCTTGTAGGTGTCCCCTCGCTCCCGCAAGCATCCTGTGGCCGTTGCACAACTAACGAATATTATTTGATAAATATTATGACAAGGTATTGATTTTTAGTATCTTAACGTCATGCAAGGAAAAAAACATTATCAAGAGAAACTCTTTACCAACTTTCAATTGTCTGACCGTGTTCCTGCCGACAATATATACCGAAAGTTAAAAGACACGTTAGATATGCAATTTCTATATGCTGCAACTTCCAAATATTATGGAAAAGACGGGCAAAAGAGTATTGACCCCATTGTCTTTTTTAAGTTATTACTTGTTGGTTATTTAGAAAATCAGCCAAGCGACAGGCGTATAGTTAATATATCGTCCATGCGTTTGGATATTCTTTATTTCATTGGTTATGATATAGATGAAGAATTACCGTGGCACTCTACATTAAGCCGTACCCGCCAGCTTTACGATGAAGATGTATTTAACCAGTTATTTAAACAAGTATTAAAGCAATGCATTGATAAAGGAATGTTAACCGGCAAAAGACAGGCAATTGATAGTGTTTTTGTCAAGGCTAATGCAGCTATGGACAGCGTAAAAGAAAAAGCTATCATGGATGATGCAATAGCCTTTACCAGCCAGTTAAAAGAGGATCAGTCAGAAGAAGAAGGCAATAGCCAATTGCCCGATCAATCTGGTGATGAGCCCAAGCCGCAAAAACGAAGCAACGCCAATCGTGCCAGCACAACCGATCCCGATTCAAGAATGTCAGTAAAGCCAGGCAAGGTGACCCGGCTAAATTACCTTGGTCAACTTAGCGTTGATACGTCAAGTTATATTATTACCAGTATAGGGGCTTTCCATGCAGATAAGAAAGACAGCCAGTGCCTTGATGCGGTACTTGAACAGATTGATAATAATATTAAAGAACATGGGTTGGCAGTTGAAGAGGTTATTGCCGATACCAATTACAGCAGTTCATCTGCATTGGAAAGCCTTATCTCACGAGGTATTACCGGCTATATTCCCAATGCTGGTTCTTATAAACAGGAACGAGAGGGGTTTACCTACGACCCGGAAAATGACCGTTACCTATGCGATCAGGGGAACACTTTAAAGTTTATCGGCTATAAAGATCATCATGGAATATCAAAAACATACATGAGTAAACGTTCTGACTGTAAAAATTGTCCTGTCCGCGCCAAATGTATCGGAAAATCAACCTATAAGACACTGACCAATTCGTTAAAGCGGCCATTATTTGACGAAATGCATAAACGCATGAATGAAGATTACGGTAGGCAAATGATGACGATACGAAAAAGCACGGTAGAGCCTGTCATTGGAAACCTGATCGAATACCTGGGGATGCGAAAAGTAAACACAATCGGGATAAAACTGGCTAATAAATGTATGCTAATGGCAGGGATTGCATATAATCTTAAAAAGTTAATCAAATACGGAAAAAAGGACACTTGGCAGGCATTAATAAGCTTGTTAAGACAGCAAACAGCTCTTGATTTTTGTTATACTTAAAGCTGACACAAATCTTCTTTGCTAAAATTCCCTTATTTACAAAGGTTCGTTGTGCAACGGCCACATCCTGCTTGTGGCGGCTATGTGCGGCGGAGCCACAACCATGCTATTAATCACAAAGCCTTCCCCTGTCTGACGCGAGAATCCGGTCGGCCCAAAACCAAGCTTATTGTACCTATTATTATATCACGAGTTTATTCTTATTTTTGTATTGACAACGTTAATACAAAAATTGTGTGACTATAGCAGCCAAAAGTATAGTAGATAGTTATTCTAAATTGTTTGAGGGATTAGATTCCTTCACCAAACTGGAATTGATAGAACGTTTATCAAAGTCTTTAAGAAAAGAAACTAACTCAAAAGATAAAGATTTCTTTAAATCTTTCGGTTCATTTCCTGATGATAGAGCTGCCGAAGAAATTATTGAAGATATCAAAGCATCAAGAAACTTCAGGGAAAAAGATCTTTCATTACACACGATAAACTAACCTATTTTTACCTCAAGAAGCAGGTTGGGCCTTACTTTTAGGTTGCAAAGGACTTGCTTTACGTTTAGCATTTTTAGCTTTAATATCCTGCATAATTTTTCTAAAGTCTGAATGTTCCTGTTCTGTCCAGGGCTCAGATTTTGTAGATAGATCTACGTCTTTTGGTTCCATTATTAATCCCCTACCACCCTACCCTATCTTCTCCCCAACAATCCCCAATATCTTCCCCTCCAAAGCAATCGCCAACCTTTCCAATTCCGCGCCATCACTTATCATTTTATTTGCAAATATCCTGTCCTTGCATCCCGAAGCGTTTATGCGTACATTTAAAAACGCGCCCAATACCGCCGCGCGGGCGCAAAGCGCCGCTACCCCGGCATCGCTTACAGAATTTGGGTTGCCGGTCTCGGCCATCGCTTTTATCACGTCCATGCTATTGTATGCCGCCTGCATTACTTTAAAAGGCACTTCCATCGCGTTCTTGGTGGCGGCTTGTATGGCTTCGCTGCGAGTTGATTTTTCTTCATCGCTGCCTTTGGGCAGGCTAAAGGCATCCATAATCAGGTTAAAGGCCGCCGTATCCTGGTCAACCAGGTTTAATAGTTCGTCTTTGTATTGCTGGCCTTTCGCGGCCCAGTCGCTAAACTCTTCCCATCTGTCATCCCAACCCTTTTTATGAGCCGAAAGATTAGCCACCATAGTCGCCAGCGATGCACCCAATACACCCGCGTAAGCCGCGATAGAACCGCCGCCCGGTGCAGGGCTTTCACTTGCAGTTTCATCCGCAAAGTCGGTCACCGTCATACTCACCAGCTTAGCTGTCGATGGATCTTTTAATAAATATTCAATTACCCGTTCTTCGGGTTTGAATGGGCCAAGTTCATCCAGCCCCATTGTTTTTATCGCTATGCGGATCAGCTCCTTTTCGCTTACACCAACGCTGCGCTGTTGTTTATGCAGGAAATATTTACCGGCATCAACCAATGTTTTCAGGGGCACCAAACCTACTAATTCGCTGCCGGTTACGCGCATTCCCCGCGCCTGGGCACGGTTGCAAACTTCATCAAACGCAATGTGCAGCGGTGTGACGTTCAGGTTGGTTAAGTTCATGGATATTTGCGCTACGCCATATTCCTCAATATACCACCCAATGGCCTTTACAGATTTAAGCAACCCCGGTTGTTTAACACCATCAACGGTCCTGCCTGCTTCGCGCACGTCAAATGCAATAGAATTTGCCCGGCGTGTAGAGGTGGTATTCAAATTCACATTATAAGCCACCAAAAAATCGCGCGCGCCAATAACTGTAGCGCCACGTTTGGCATCCATTTCTGCCGGACCAAAATCGGGCTTCCATTCGGGCTGTTTTATCTTCTTAAAAAATCCTTCATACTCTCCTGCACGAATTACCGACAAGTTATTACGGCTCTTATCTGCTTGCGCGTATTCATACAAATAAACCGGGATACCCAATTCTTCGCCTACCCGCTTGCCTAATGCCTTGGCATATTCTGCAGTTTCCTCCAAAGTGATATTGCTTATCGGTATCAGCGGACAAACATCCGTAGCCCCCATGCGTGGGTGCTCACCGTGGTGTTTGCTCATGTCGATCAATTCGCCGGCCTTTTTTATTGCCAGAAATGCGGCGTCAATTACCGACTTGGCTTCGCCTACAAAGGTTACCACCGTGCGGTTGGTCGCCTTGCCGGGATCCACATTCAATAGCCTTACGCCGTCTACCGACTCAATAACATCGGTTATCTGTTTAATGATGCCAAGGTCAATACCTTCGCTAAAATTAGGTACACATTCAATTAGTTTTGTCATTGGTTTATTGGTCAATAGTCATTAATTAACAAACTTTGTCATTGCGAGGAGCATGGCGGGTGGTGTACGGGCAGCGACGTGGCAACCTCGTCGCACGTTTAGCAAAGCGACGAGGTAGCCACGCTATCGCTCGCAATGACAGGTTGGTTAAATTTATCATACTCTCTCCCCTTTCTTCCACACCATCCCCGCCTTTAATTTCCCCTGGTAATATAAAATCTCGCGATAATCGGCACATGAATATGCCTGCATATCCGCCATCATGCCGGTTGCTATTACTCCACGGTCATTCAAATTCAATGCTTTTGCTGCGCGATAGGTTAACCCGGCAAATACTTCGGCAGTAGTTAGTTTCTCCGCCGCTGCCATTACCGATGCCTGCAACAGCAAGTCGCCCATTGGTGCCGAGCCGGGGTTCCAATCGCTGGCAATTGCAACATTTGCACCTGCATCCAGTAATTTACGGGCAGACGCATAAGGCATTCCCAGCCCTAAGGATGCGCCCGGCAGTACAACAGCAACCGTATCAGATTTTGCTAATAAGCGAATTTCTTTGGCCTTACTGGCTTCCAAGTGATCGGCAGAAAGAGCACCTACATCCACGGCTATCGCGCTACCTCCTGTAGTAAATTGGTCGGCATGAACAGTAATATCAAACCTCATGTACTTTGCTGCAGTTAAATAAACAGCTGCATCTTCGGGATTAAAAGCACTTTTCTCGATAAAAATATCAACCCGCTTGGACAATTTCTCATTATAAATTGTGGGCAGCAATGTTTGCAGGAGATAAGCAAAATAGTAATCTGTATCACCGTCAAAATCTTTAGGCAGCATGTGCGCGGCCAAACAGGTAGGCACAAGGTCAGCTTTTGTTAGTTTTCCCGCTTCGCGGATTACCCGCAATTGCTTCAACTCGTGTTCAATATTCAACCCATATCCACTTTTAACTTCGATAGTGGTAACACCTTCCGATAAATGATGATTAGCCCTTTTCAGCAAACCATCCAACAACGATTGCTCATCAGCCAGCCGCGTTTGCGTAACCGTATCCCATATCCCGCCGCCTGCTTTGGCAATTTCCAGATAGGTTTTACCAGCTATCCGCAAAGCGTAATCTTTGGCCCTGTTACCGCCGTAGCAAATATGCGTATGGCAATCAATAAATCCCGGTAATAATACTTGTTCGCCCTCAATTTCTTCAATAGCAACACTAATATATTTGCTGCGCAACTGATCGAATTTTCCAACAGCTTTTATCAGTCCGTCTGCAACCAATACACCGGCATCGACAATAATTTCCAATTGGTCATCGCGCAACCTACCCTTTAACGGCATCCCCGCTAAAGTCAATATTTGTTTAAATGGACCAATTAGCTTTTGCATCACCAAACTTTTAAATCAAACTTATCCGCCCATTCTGCTGCCTTATCATAACCCGCATCTGTATGCCTGAAAATGCCCATCGCGGGGTCATTATATAAAACTCTTTTTAAACAGGTGGCCGCCCTGTCAGTGCCATCTGCTAACACCACCATACCCGCGTGTTGCGAGTAACCCATGCCCACGCCGCCACCATGATGGAACGATATCCAAGTTGCGCCACCGGATGCATTCGCCATTAAATTGAGTAATGGCCAGTCCGATACCGCGTCAGACCCATCCTTCATCGATTCCGTTTCACGGTTGGGCGATGCTACAGACCCGCAATCCAAATGATCCCGGCCTATAACAATCGGTCCTTTAACTTTTCCACTTGCTACAAGTTCATTAAATATTAACCCCGCTTTTTCACGTTCGCCCATGCCCAGCCAACAAATACGGGCGGGTAATCCCTGGAACTGTATCTTCTCCTTCGCCTTTTGCAGCCAGTTTATTAAATGATGATTTTCGGGGAATGCTTCCATCAAAGCCTTGTCGGTTGTATAAATATCTTCCGGGTCGCCCGATAAAGCCACCCACCTGAACGGCCCCTTACCCTCACAAAACAGCGGGCGGATGTAAGCCGGCGTAAACCCCGGAAAGTTAAACGCATCAGCCTCGCCGCCCTGCCGGGCAAACTCGCGCAGGTTATTACCGTAGTCAAATGTTATCGCGCCCCGTTCTAGTAACTGTAGCATAAACCCAACGTGCCGCGCCATGCTTTTGATGGATAGGTCCTTATATTTTGCAGGATCTGCTTTGCGCAACTCCGTGGCTTCTGTTAGTAATAAACCATTCGGAATATACCCATTTAAAGGATCATGCGCCGATGTTTGGTCGGTTAATATTTCAGGGATAAAATTATCTTTTAGCAGGTGTTCCAATAGATCCCCCGCATCGCTCACCAATCCAACCGATAAGGTTTCCCCTTTTTTCATCGCTTCGCGGACAAGGCTTATCGCTTCATCATAAGAATGGGTCATCTTATCAATATAACCTGTATCTACGCGTTTCTGAATGCGTGTTGCATCTACATCGGCACCTAAAAATACCGCGCCTGCCATAGTAGCCGCCAACGGCTGTGCGCCACCCATACCGCCTAATCCTGCGCTCACTATTAGCTTTCCCTTCAAATCACTATTAAAATGTTGTACGCCGCACTCTACAAATGTTTCATAAGTGCCCTGCAATATGCCCTGCGTGCCAATATATATCCAGCTTCCCGCCGTCATTTGCCCGTACATCATCAGGCCTTTGGACCGGAGTTCGTTAAAATGTTCCCAATTGGCCCATGCAGGCACCAGGTTACTATTGGCGATCAAAACCCTCGGCGCTTCAGGGTGACTACGGATGATCCCCACCGGCTTCCCTGACTGCACCAGGAGTGAATGATGCTCATCCAACTCCAGTAATATTTCAATTATCTTCCTTAATGCTTCCGGGTTACGTGCCGCCTGGCCTATGCCGCCATAAACTACCAGTTCGGCAGGATTTTCGGCAACCTCTCCGTCCAAATTATTCAGCAACATTCGCAAGGGCGCTTCTGTTTGCCAGCTTTTGGCGTGCAACTGCATCCCGCGTGGCGCTTTATAATGCGGGTGATTGGCGTAGTTATTAATAAATTCCGAAGTCGTCATCATTAAATAAATTAAGTTGATGTTGTTTGGCAATTTCGCGGGCCTTTTCCAAAAAAGTTCCGTTGATTAACAGCCCGTGTATAAAGTTAATATCATCCGCAAATACCCGGTCATTATCAATGAATGGCACATGCTCGCGTATTAAACTATGTAATGCCTCAACAACGGGTGTCGACTTTAATGGCCGCCTGAAATCGAGCGCCTGCGCCGCATATAACAGTTCAATGGCCTGTATATATTCCAGATTCTCTAAAACCGAATGCAGCTTGCGCGAACTGATAGACCCCATCGAAACATGATCCTCCTGCCCTAATGAGGTCGGCACACTATCCGCGCTGGCCGGGAAGCAAAGTGTTTTATTCTCGGTCACCAATGCCGCCGTAGTATATTGCGGTATCATCAGGCCCGAATTTAAGCCGGCATCAGGCACTAATAATTTAGGTAGTCCATACCTGCCCTCGCTCATTAGATAACAGCGCCTGTCGGCTATATTGCCTAATTCGGCAGCGGCCACGGTGGCATAATCCAAAACCATGGCCAACGGTTGTCCGTGAAAATTGCCGCCGCTTATGGTATCTTCAGCATCAAAAATAATGGGGTTATCAGTAACCGAGTTTAATTCAACCTCCGTCAGCTCCTTTAAATGCAGCCACGCATTGCGCGAAGCGCCATGTACCTGCGGCATACAGCGCAACGAATATGGGTCCTGCACCCGGTTGCAATTCACATGCGAATGACGTATCTCTGAATCATCGAGCAGCGTAAATAAATTCTTGGCCACATGGACACTTCCTTTGTAGGGTCTTAGCTGATGTAACCGGGCATCAAACGGTTTTGACGAACCCATCAATCCTTCTAACGACATCGCTCCCGCAAGGTCGGCCATTTCCAGTGCATTACCCAACCGCTCAACAGCCTTTACCGCAAATGCCAGTATAAATTGTGTGCCGTTTATTAATGCCAAGCCCTCTTTCGGGCCAAGCGACTTTGGTTCAATATTGAGCATCTTTAACACGGTGGCAGCGGGTACTTTATTCTCTAAAACCCAAACTTCACCCAAACCTATTAGCGGTAAAAATAAGTGCGCCAGCGGTGCCAGGTCGCCCGAAGCACCTACCGAGCCTTTTTCGGGGACAACCGGGATCACGTCATTATCGATGTGCCAAATTATCCTGTCAAGTATCTCCATCCGCACACCCGAGTAACCCTGCGCCAATGCCTGCACTTTGGCGATGAGCATTAATTTAGATATCTCCTTCGGGATGGGCTTACCAACGCCCACGCTATGACTTTTTAAAATATTGGATTGCAGCAACGCCGTATCCTCTTCGGATATATGGTTATCACATAGCGGACCAAACCCGGTGTTGATGCCATAAACAGGTATCTGCTTATGCACAATTTCCTGCACCGCTTTTTGCGATGATTGAATATGTTTTGCAGCATCCGCACCGATTACTCCTCTTCTTTGCTTTCTTACCAAGTCAAGGCAAATGCCAACGGTTAAATGGTCGGTACCGTAGTTAAAGGTATTACTCATGATCGGAAAGTTTTAAGGAATTAGCCAGGTTTTGATGTATTCGATCAGACAATGAAGTTGATTGAAAAGCTCTTTCTAAAGCTGTCATTGTTGCCAATAATTGTTTGATTTGTGGTTCGTTGGTCATTACCTCATTCATAGATAATAGTATGGCTTCCCAAACGGGTTGCACACGCTCTAACAGTTCCCTGCCTTTTGGGGTGAATGTTACCAGTTGTTTCCTTCCGTCATCAACGCAGGCGCTGGTGGTTACCAGCCCTTTATTTTTTAAACCGGTAATGAGCTGGCTTGCTGCCGGATGGGAAACTTCGGTTTGTTCGCTTAATTCTTTTATGGATAAAGAGTTATTCTCGGCAAGTAAATAAAACACCGGGAACCAGCTTGCGTCAAACTCAATACCTTCGTTCTGATAAGCGCGGGTAATTTCGGACAGGAAAGAATCACTTATCCGTCGTAGCCTACTGCCCAAAACCAAAAAACCTAAACGCTGGTATAAATTCATGTTGCAATTTATATAAGGACTTATATAAATGCAAATTATTTATTAACAAATCGGCATATTTTATTGCTGCGTTACCGAACAATAAAATACGCCCTCTGTAATATTTTTGGTTACTGCGATATTACCCAGGGAATTGGTACACGTACACTGAAATGTTCCCCCTACATCGGTACTGGTCAGCGAGGTAATAGTTACTTGTGATACTGTAGCGGAATAAAAGTCCTGGGGATTGACTGATTCAGTGTAAGACAAGTTAAAAGGGGTATTAACACCTATAACAGGATTTTTTAGTTGTATTGATATCTCAGGGTAACCTCTGCCAGACATACCTGACGAACTGCTTATGACTAATTGATTTGTGCTAACAAACATCGTAGCAACTGTATAACTGGATTCTGTAGGCACGCCGTTTACTTTATATGACATACCGATAACCGGGCTATTCGGTATTGGTGTAGTTTCTCTTTTTTTACAACCAGTAAATAGAAAAAGAGCCAAAAAACAAATGATATAAAGCGGTAAGGTCTTTTTCATAAACAAATATGATCGAATATAATTAGCTATTGCGGTCTTATCGGACAATTAAATGCACCTTCGGTAATTACCCTTGTCATATTAGCCGCTCCCCCTGCACTTCTGCCTGTAAACTGAAATGTCCCCGCAACATTAGTGCTGGTTAAAGAGGTGATGGTTACTTGTCCTGACGTAGGCGCATATATGTTTTGACTACCTGCGCCTTCCATATAATTTACCATCGTTGCAGTGCCGTTGCCTGTGTTAAAAGTGAATGTGCCTGGCGCCTGGCTTTGTACCTGCATTGTTATTCCGGGATAATTGCCCGGTTTGGTCTCGCCGGTGATTCTTATGACATTTACAACGCCGGAACCAACTGGTGTAGTTTTTATTTGGGCATATTCATCACTCATCGTTGTTAATACGCCATTAACTTTAAACGACATACTTGCGTCTGCGGAAGCCGAGGTGGATGTTGTTGACTTTTGTTTGGCGTTGGTAAACAAAAGAATAGCTAAGAGGCAAATAATTGGAATCGGTAAGGTCTTTTTCATAAACAAATATAAAATAAGTTTTAATAGAGAACTATTTTTGACCCGATAACGAAAATATCCAGTTCAATATTGCCTTTGCATCTTCCGGCTTTAGTTCCGGGTGCGCGGCCATAGTCATATCGCCCCAAACACCGCTACCGCCGTTAATTATTTTGGTGGTTAACTTATCTGTATTGGCCTGCGTTTTAGCGTATTTTTTTGATACCTCGGTAAATGACGGTCCTATCGATTTTTCATTCTCTTTATGGCAAACCTTGCAATCCAATGATAACATGAGCGCTTTGCCGGGGGCATTCGCCTTTTCAATTTCGGCCATTGCTATCCTGATAGCATCGGCATCATTACCCGCGTAAAGATCAACAGTTTTACTAATCGCAGTCGCCTTTTTATCGTCTGCAACGGCTACCAATACGGTATAATTCCCTTTTTGTGTGTACGTGTATTGTAACCTCGGTACTTTGGTTACTTTTTTTATGCCGTCACCCAAATCCCAGGTGTAGGTCATTGCATCATTCTCAGGATCTTTGGCCGCAACGGAGAAGGTAACAGTAAATGGCAATTTGCCGGATAGTTTATTGGCAGTTATGCTCTTTATTTCGGGTGCGCGGTTTCCGCTGTTATAGTCCAGCCGCGCCAAACCGGCATCCTTATTTTTGGTGAACCAACCGTTACCATATTCTAATACATATAATCGTCCATCGGGGCCAACTTCCATATCAATGGGCGCGTTAAATTTAGTGCCGCCCATAAAGGGCTCCATGCCATCGTAATCGCCATCGGGTGTCATACTTATGGCTTTTATCCAGCCACGCATCCAGTCGTAAAAAAACATTTTTTTATTATAATAATCCGGGTATCGTGTCGACTTATCAAACATGTCGGTATAATAAACGGGGCCTGCCATAGCTGTTCTTCCATTCGCGCCCAATTGTGGAAATTCATCCGAAACGGCATACGGATACCAAATAAATGCAGGCTGCGCGGGCGGTAAAACCTTTAAGCCTGTATTGTTTAGCGAGTTATTAACCGGGTGTTCCGGGTCAAATGCCGCGCCGGATTTACCGGTTGTAAAATTATACTCGCGGTAGGGAATATTTGGGCCGATAAACAAGGGCCAGCCAAAAAAACCGGCTTCACGCGCCTGGTTCAATTCGTCATACCCGCGCGGGCCCCGGGTTTCTAAACTATCTTTATCCGCATCGGGACCTACCTCGCCCCAATATAAAAAGTTATTTTTTTGATCGACAGAAATTCGATACGGATTTCGGTCGCCCATGACGAATATCTCGGGCCTGGTATCCACTTGTCCCGGCTTAAATAGGTTACCCGGCGGTATCTCGTAGGTCGCGTCAGGATGTATTTTTATCCGCAGTATTTTTCCGCGCAAGTCGTTGCTGTTAGCTGCCGAGCGCCTCGAATCATATTGTTTATGGCCGGGTCGGTCGTCCAGCGGAGCGAATGCATGAATGTTAGGGGCGTTTTTCGGCCCCGGCTCATCAAACGGTGTTGAATTATCGCCGGTCGACAAAAACAATTGATGGTCTTTCCCAAAAGCGATAGAGCCACCCGTATGGCAGCAAATATCGCGTTGCGAATATAGTTGCAGGATAATTTTTTCTGATTTGGGATCAATAACGTCATTCTCAAACGTAAACCGCGATAGGCGGTTAACCGACGTATCCGCCGGGCTATAATAAATATAAACGTAGTGGTTTGTTTTAAAATCGGGATCGGCCTGTATGCCCAATACACCTTCTTCGGCATTAACATCTTTAACCGGTGTTTTATAATACACTTTCAAAAAGCCGGCCTGTTTGGTAAACTTGGTGTCGTTTTTATAGAGCATGATCTCGCCCCTGCGTTGGGCTACCAGTACATCCAGGTTAGGTAAGATGGTCATTTCTGTAGGTTCAAAAAACACGCTCGAAACCAGTTGCGTTTTCTTAAAGCGGTTTTCTTCGGGCACACGCGCCACCTTAGCTTTTGCATAATTTAACGGCTGATGGTTGCCGATAGCATATCTAATGCCACCCAATAGGTGTTGCAGGTATAGTTTTTCGGTGTATGATTCTTCAGTATGTCCAAGTTCGGTGTACCAAACCCTGCCGCCCTCAAAATTATGATACCAGGCCATTGGGTGAAACTTGCCATTCTCACCGCCCTTATAACTTTTCTCATCAATGGTTAACAGTACATGAATATCCTTGCTGATGTCCCTGAAATTATACCATTCATCGGCGCGTTTCCATTCGGCAGGCAGCATTTTTACGGATGCATTAGTTTTATCTACCACGTTAAGTATAGCGGGCTGAATTTCTGGATGCCCGTCAAAATAAGCGCCTATCATGCGGCCATACCAACGCCAGTCATACAACGCATCGGTAGCGGCGTGAATACCTACGAAGCCGCCGCCGGCCTGTATATAACGCTGCAAATCAACCTGCTGATAATTATTTAGCATACGGCCCGTAGTGCTTAAAAACACCAGCGCGGCATATCTTTTTAAATTGCTCTCCACAATTTTGGTCGAATCGGAAGTAGTGTCCACCAAAAAATGGTTCTGCTTTCCTAATTTAATGATAGCAGCTTCGCCGGCAGCGATGGAGGAATGATGGTATCCGGCGGTTTTTGTAAAAACCAATATGCGGGTTTGCGCAAAACTTTTATTAAAGCTGATAGCGGTTAATAGCCATAATACAACAACGGCGAATTTTAAAATTCCTTTCTTCATTAAATTGGGTATGGAGGTTTATTGAGTTGCTAATTTAGCATTATCCTTTAGAAAAGGGGGAAAATCGATTCACGTCAATCGGTGAAATCAAAAACAATCAGTGAAATCCCAAAATCTTAATTCCTCGGATGAAACTGTATAATCGTCCCCTTTAAAAATTCCCTGTCCAAATGCGTATAAATTTCTGTTGTGGTAATACTTTCATGTCCCAGCATTTCCTGTACGGCACGAAGATCAGCACCGCCTTCTACCAGATGCGTGGCAAACGAATGCCGGAAAGTATGCGGGCTAATGTTTTTTTTTAATCCCGTAATTTCCGCCAGTTGTTTGATCACCATAAAAATATAAACCCTGCTTAAGCGGCTGCCCCTGCGGTTTAAGAATACCATATCTTCCTCGCCTTTTTTTATGGGGATATGCACGCGTACCTGCTCTATCCATAATTTAAGCGCTCTTATTGCCGATCCACCAATGGGTACCAGCCGCTCTTTATTTCCTTTGCCCGTTACTTTTATAAATTCAATATCTAAATATAAATTGGACAGTTTGAGTTCGGTCAATTCAGACACCCGGAGGCCACTTCCATACAAAACCTCCAGTATCGCCTTGTTGCGCATACCTTCTGGTTTAGAAAGATCAATGGCAGCTATCATTTTATTAATATCCTCATAACTCAGCGTATCCGGCAATTTGCGTTGTATTTTGGGCGACTCCAACAGTTCGGACGGGTCACTTTTGATGATGTCTTCCATCAGCATATATTTATAAAATGCTTTGATGCCTGATAGGATGCGGGCCTGTGTTGAGGGTATCATTCCCAATTCATTTACCCAATTAATGAACCGACGTAGGTCGGTCAAAACAATTTTTTCGGGACTTATAGGCGGATTTTGCACCTCGGCAAACTGGTACAGCTTCTCCATATCGCGGCTATAAGCCTCGATTGTGTTGGGCGAAAGCGACTTTTCTAACTTCAAATACGCCTGGAAACCTTTTATTGCCGACCGCCAATCCAATTGATTTTTGTTTTAATGGTTTTTAGTTAAGTTTGACTTAATGAATATACAAATTATAAACGGCCCAAATTTAAACCTGCTTGGCGTGCGCGAAAAATCAATTTATGGCGATACCGGCTTCGAAACTTATTTAACAGAGTTGAAAAACCGTTATCCAAATTTGGTCATCGATTATTACCAAAGTAATGTTGAAGGCGAAATTATAAATAAACTGCATGAAGTAGGGTTTAATTATGACGGTATTATTTTAAATGCCGGTGCCTATACCCATACATCTGTTGCCATTGCCGATGCGATTGCAGGTATTACAACCCCGGTTATCGAGGTGCATATATCAAATGTGTACAAGCGCGAGGAGTTTAGACATACCTCTATGCTGGCGCGTAACTGCAAAGGCGTTATAGCCGGTTTTGGATTGGATTCGTACATATTAGCGGTGGAGAGCTTATTAATAAAATAAATAATAAAATCTCTGTGTCTCTCTGTGTAAACTCTTCGTGGCCTTTGTGGTTAAATAGTCGCGCGATTATTTAACCACAGAGTTCACAAAGGTTAGGCACAAAGTACACTAAGAATATAAAATAGCAACTGATGCAAAAACTATTTAGACCTATCTTACTATTAATAGTAACCGTTGCCCTTTTCGCGCAAGCCGGCCTTGCACAAACCACAGCGCCTAAAAAGCAACTATCAAAAAGAGATGCCGAAAGACGTGCCATGCACGTACGCGACTCGGTTTTAAAATCGTTCAATAAATCTGATACCTCTATCAGCAGCTTATTGCGATTAGTTGCACATTATACCACAGCCTATAACCAAATTAACAATACGCTTGCTGAAGGGGTGGATACGGTGGACATAAGCACAGAATTACAACCCGTGATCAGGCGTATAGATAAGGTGACGTTATTGGGCAACACCCATAAGTCAAGCACGCTAAGATATTTATTTGTGCTGCGCGATAACCTGGATCATATACAGGGAAGATTGGAAGGATGGCGGGACGATATGGCCGACATAAGCACCAAACTGGTACAAAACCAAAGCGATCTGATTAAATTCAATAAAGATTCGTTGTTAAAGGTTGTTCCGGCGGACAGCGCGGTAAGGGCTACTTTCTTTGCACACTTAAAAGTTGTAAAATCATTATGGCGTCATGTAGATTCTATTAACCGGAAAGCGCTGTTAGGGGTTAACCTGTTGCAGGATAAAATTTCTGTATCCTACACCAAAGTATTGGATGAAAGCGACCATATCGATTCGAAAATAAAAAGTTTTGCCGAAAAAGCCTTAGCAGGCGAGTCAACCTATATATGGGACGTTGACAAACAGTACAACGGCCTCGATTCGGCATTTAGCAGCACGGTTAAACTTAACCAAACGCTATTTAGCTATTTTATTAAAAATGAACTGGTAACGCATTTACTATGCTTGTTGTTTCTGTTGGTAGTTTTTAGCTGGTTGCTTTATAACCGCTCAAGGGTCATCAACAATAATGAACAACCCGAAACTGTGTTTGCCAACGCTAACCACATCTATAACCACCCGGTTATAGCCCCATTTTTAATTGTAACGGCCATTACCCCCTACTTTTATGACCATCCGCCT